>Ga0155802_129_pt2 | contig 65014 bp, 69 predicted proteins | sample RifCSPlowO2_01_FD_107456 | JGI IMG/M metagenome (GOLD analysis project Ga0155802, IMG submission 107456) | Candidatus Kaiserbacteria bacterium RIFCSPLOWO2_01_FULL_54_22
CGCCGTTCCGCTCACCGCACCACACGAGCTCATATGCGGCCCTGATCGGCGGCGGCTCATCGGGCATTCGGCCGGGAGAAGCGACACTCTCGCATCGTGGCGTGCTTTTTTGCGACGAATTTCCAGAATTCCACCGCGATGTCATCAACGCGCTTCGCGAGCCGCTCGAAGACCGCGTGGTAAGTATTTCGCGCGCCAAAGGCTCCGCCACCTTTCCGGCAAATTTCATGCTCATCGCAGCGCTCAACCCCTGTCCGTGCGGATTCTTGGGCACCAAGGCGTGCCAATGCATGCCACACATCGTGGAAAAATACCGCCGCAAGATTTCCGGACCGGTTGCTGATCGTATTGATATGTGGGTATCCGTCGGGCACCTCTCGCCCGAGACACTCTCGACAAAAGCGAAGCGCGGCGGCGGCGAGACCAAAAAAGCGCGCGAGCATGTCGCTCGTGCTCGCGCGCGCCAATATGCGCGGTTCGAGCATCTCAAGAATGTCTCAACCAATGCGGATATGGGGCCCAAAGAAATCGAATCGCTCGCCGAGCTCACCCCGAAGGCTGAGGAAGCACTGCAGGGGGCTGCGCGCTCGATGAAGCTCTCTCCGCGCGGCTACCACCGCACGATCAAGCTCGCGCGCACCATCGCCGATCTCGCCGGAAGCAATCCTATCGAGCCCAGCCACATGTTGGAGGCGCTCCAGTACCGCGCCCGTGAGATTTGAAACCATATAAAACGCGAGGGACCCGTGGGTCCCTCTGTTATTTGAACACCAGCCCCCAACGACGAGCGCCCCGGTCAGAGCAGCCTAAGAAGCTTCAGGCAATCGGCAACCTTTGCGTCGAGAAGCTCTGGATTCGTTCCCACTGCCCAGTCCGCTCCCAATTCGAGTGCCTCTTCACCTGACGCACCGCAGAAAATGGTCTTCGGACGCATGACGTTGCCCTTGGAAGGCAGCGCTCGGAACGCTTTCATGGTATCGGCATCGTTTTCGCCTTCACCGAACACGACGACGTCCAGCCTGTGCTTTGCGATGCACTTCTGCGCTGAGTCCGCACCAGCAGCTTCAAGCGCTTCAAAGCCGTACTTCTCAGCCGTCAAGCAAAGCTTCCGGCGGAGCAGGGGGTCTCCGGAAACGATCAAGCAAATCTTGGAAGTACTTCCCTTCGGCATGGCAATCTCCTTTAAGCCATGACTCGCCATTCCGTGGCGACCGGTTTCTTCTCCGGCGCAACTATATGCGAAAGGTGCTACGCTGTCTACCTAGATCGTTTCCTTGCTGTCGGAGAAATAGACTTTGTTGCGAGAGATGCCGAGCGATCTCAGTCGCTTAAGCACAAAATCTTGCATTGTTTTCTCGCTTTTGAATTCGACGACTTTCTTATCGTCTATCACTGCCCACGCGCCAACGTCGCGCAAGACATCGGTCTTGCTGAACACGATGTGCGTGACGCCGTTCATACGGATAGCGCGCTCGAGCGAAGCCATGTTCATCCAATTCGTCTGCCGGCGGCGGCCGGTCGTTGCACCAAACTCTTCGCCGATGTCGCCGATTGTATCGAACACCGCCCCCACAGGCTGAAATTTCTTGCTGCCGACGTAGGTCTCGTAGATCTTCGCGACTCCCCACACGCTGCGGACTGCATGTGCAGGTAGGCCGTTCAGGAGTGCGCCGGCGGTCGTGCAGTGCGAAGAAGTGACGAACGGATAGTCGCCCCAGTCGATGTCGAGTCCGAATCCTTGCGCGCCCTCAGCAAGAACATGTTTGTTGCCTTTCACCTCAAACCACTCGTCATACAGGTCGATGAGGTAGGGCTTGAGAGCCTTCACATGCTCGGCGCGAAGCCCGGTGCGGCCGTACTTGTCGCGGTACGCAGGTCCATTGCCACGGCCGGTCGTGCCGATCTTGCCACCCTTCTGTTTGTCCTCATTCTTGTGCGCATCGGTTATGACATGCGTGTTCTTCGCAATGAAGATCTTCCCTTTCGTGCGCACGCCACCCTTTTCGAGCATGGCTATCTCGCGGAAGAATTGATCAGGATCGAGTACGCAGCCGGAGCCGATAATGGATTTGATGCCAAAAAAAACGCCCGCCGGAATATGGTGGGTGATGAATTTCTTCCCTTTGTGGAAGATCGTGTGCCCGGCGTTGCATCCGCCGTTGTAGCGGAGCACGTGGGTGTAGGAGTGTTTATTTGCCAAATAGTGGGCAACTTTGCCCTTGCCACAATCTCCATACTGGAGATCAACTATGACATCCAAAGTCAACACAGCTGCCGTAGTCTAGCAGACCACGGGCCTCGCCGCAAATGCCGCAATTTAGAGAAATATTCGAATTATAAGAAACGCTGTTTGCAGGAGATTGTGCATAATTTAGAAAGGATTACGGATGCCATTGCGTATCTCGAAGTGCAGGTGCGAACCAGTTGACTTGCCTGTAGAGCCAACGTATCCGATCACTTGGCCCTGGACAACGTGCTGCCCCCCTTCAACCGCGACCCGGGACTGGTGCGCGTAGAGGGTTTGCGAGCCATTGGCATGCCTGATGACGACGTAATTGCCGTAGCCTGTGTTCCACCCACTTTCTTTGGCGACAATGACATCGCCTTCAGCCGAAGCAAGTATCGGCGTGCCGACAGGAGCTGCCAAGTCCACGCCGTTGTAGCCGTGGACGCCCTGCGTCTTCACGTAGCGGGCAAGCGGGATCATGTAGTAGCCGATCTGTATTGCCGTGCCTTTCGGCCCCGAGAGTATGGCTATTGTCCCAGTTTTTGAAGAAGAATTCTTCGACAGCACAGGGGCTGCCGCGACTTCGCCGTCGGGAATAAGAATATCTACTCCGACAGCAAGGTTCCCATCAGTAATATCATTGAATGTTGCGATCTCCGTGACATCCGCTCCAAATCGCTTCGCTACGCTTGCGAGCGTATCGCCCTTCTTGACCGTGTACTTAACCCCCGTAACTGGAAGAATGACGAGCTTCTGCCCTATCTGTAGCGCGCTTCCTCGCGGCAAATCGTTGGCCCATATAATCGTATTGGGCGAGACGTTGAAAAGCTTCGCTACGCCATTCAGCGTATCTCCCGATCGAACGATGTAGAGGCTAATCGTAGAGTTCTTGGGTTTTTCAATATCCGCGATGGTTCCGGACGGGCCTTCTTCTGGGACAAGGGCTGAGTTGTCGGCAATATTTATCTCACCGCCACCGCGGCCGGCCATCGGGTCAGCGTTCATCGCGGGCTTGGGTAGCGCCATGGTCTGGAGATTACTTCCGCCTGAGACAGCGTTGGTCTGCCTTTCTGGCTTTTGCAGTATTGCAGCCATAAAATTCCCTAAAACAGACGCCCGCGCGGTCGCGGGCAGAAGGGTGCCAAGCACGAGGATAAGCGATATGAGAGTAGCCGCCGTGCGCACGGATCTCAACGATGTATATTTCACCGCTCGCGGAATTGCCAAATCCGCCTGCGGATCACTTTTTTTACCCAAAATAAGCCTACAAAATGTCTAACTGGAGCCACGGCACGGGCAGAAGATCGGAAATATGGCTCTAAATCTCGCTCAAAAAAGACAACTGCGAGACGAGCCGGGAACAGGAAGTGCCGCTCCGTTCACTCTACCCTCATGGTTGTTCATGGTCAATTCATATTGAGTTTGGGCGGTGGATAACGGTACGTGTCAATGGATTTTAGTCATATTTTAAGCCATTTCCTAAATGAAGGAGCAGACGCATGCTATAGTCCGCGCATGTCTGTGCTCGATACTCTCAATGATCGACAGCAAACTGCTGTCCTCCATACCGAGGGACCACTTTTGATAATCGCCGGTGCCGGAGCGGGAAAAACGAAGACCATTACCCATCGGATTGCCCACCTCATCGAGAAAGGGACGCACGCGTACAGGATACTTGCGCTCACATTTACCAACAAAGCAGCAGGTGAGATGCGCGAGCGGGTCCGGAAACTCGTGCCCGCCGGGCGCGGGGTGCCTCTCATTTCTACCTTTCACTCCCTGGGCGTGCGGATCTTGCGAGAATTCGCCGGACGTGCAGGAATTGAACGCAATTTCAGTATTTGGGATCACGACGACAGCCTGCGGGCGCTCAAGCGAATTCTTGATACGAAAGATGATTCTCTCGCACCGCGCGCCGCACTCTCGCGGATCTCCCGCGAGAAAGGGGCGGGCATCACGGTTGAAGCATTCGAGAAAGCTGCTCGCAATTTTAGGGAGCGCGACATCGCACGCGCGTGGCAGCAATATGAAAATGCACTTCACGAAGAGGGGGCGCTCGATTTTGACGACTTACTAGTCCGCACATTGCGGCTTCTGCAAAACTCTCATGATGTGCTCTCGCTCTTGCAAGAGCGCTGGACTCATCTCACGATAGATGAATATCAAGATACCAACTTTGTGCAATACGAGATCGCGAGGCTCTTGGCGGGGGCGCGAATGAATATCTGTGTCGTTGGCGACATCGACCAAAATATATACAGCTGGCGAGGGGCCGATATCGGACACCTGTTGCAATTCGAACATGCGTTCCCCAATACGGCGGTGGTGACCCTCGAGCAAAATTATCGCTCCACCCGCACCATACTTGCTGCAGCGAATTCGGTCATCGAGAAGAACATTCGCCGCAAGCCAAAGAATTTATTTACGGAAGGTGAGATCGGGGAGCCGATATTGCTCTATGGCGCACAAAACGAAGTGGACGAGGCATGGTTCGTTGCCGGCGCCGCCACAAAACTTACCGAACGTGGGGTGATGCCAAGCGAGATCGCGGTCCTGTATCGCGAAAATTTCCAATCGCGAGTTCTCGAAGAGGCATGTCTGCATATGGGAGTGCCCTACCTTGTGCTCGGTACACGGTTCTTCGAGCGCAAGGAAGTAAAAGACCTCCTCAGCTACCTGCGCGCGAGCCTCAACCCGAAGAATCGCACCGACCTTATCCGCATCGCAGGAGTCCCAGCCCGTGGCATCGGCCGCGTAACGATAGAGAAGATGCTCGCAGGACAAGGCGGCGACCTGCCAGCTGGAGCGCGCTCGAAGGTAGCGGCATTCCGGCAGGTACTTTTGAGTATTCAGAAAGCTATTGGCGTGCTCCCGGCATCCGAAGCTGTCAGGTTCGCCGCAGAAGCGAGCGGGATGGAGAAAATGTTTAAAGATATGGGTGAAGAAGGAAGAGAGCGGCTCCTAAACATCGGCGAGCTTATCAACGTGGCGACCAAATACGATTCTGCGAAGCCGTCGGAGGGAATCGAGCAACTTTTGGAAGAAGCGGCGCTTCAGAGCGAGCAAGATGGCCTCGGCGTCTCGGGAAGCCCTAGTGAAAGACCTGAAGCGCTCTCGCTCATGACCGTGCACGCATCGAAGGGACTTGAATTCGAGGCGGTCTTTATCGTTGGCTTAGAACAAGGCTTATTTCCATGGACGCGCGTCGACGAGAATCGCGATCCGGAGGAAGAGCGGCGTTTGTTCTATGTAGCGCTTACGCGAGCGAAGAAGCGCTTATTCCTATCGTACGCCGACGAGCGAATGAAATATGGCTCTCGGGATCGCGCCATTCCTTCTGAATTTTTGAGTGACATTGATGCCCGGCTCATAGAATATGCCCGGCCCTACACAACGACCTATGAGGAAAAAACGATCCGGTAGGGGAGCACGGCTTGGGCAGCATTTTCTCACCGGGTTGTGGGCTGCAAAGAAGTTAGCTGAGGCGATCGCAGTGCTCCCAAGTGAAACGATCCTTGAGATAGGGCCAGGAAAAGGGGCGCTTACGAAAGAATTGCTTGCCCTGGCCGGGCAGGCAACTGGCGCGCATGTCGTTGCAATAGAGAAAGATGAAGCGCTTGTCGAGCAGTTACAAAAAACATTCGCACGCGAAATTACTGACGAGAAGCTTACGCTCGTCCATCAAGATATCAGGGATTTCGAACCTGCCACCTGGAACCTGGCACCTGGAACCTATATCGTTGCTGCAAATATCCCATACTACATCACCGGCGAGATCATCAGAAAATTCTTAACCGCGGATATGCAGCCGCGCGAAATGGCACTCCTGGTGCAAAAGGAGGTTGCCGATCGGATCATAGCGCGCAACGGCAAAGAGAGCCTTCTCTCGCTTTCAGTAAAAGCCTATGGCGCGCCGAAAATCGTTGCGAATGTCTCGCGTGGCAACTTTTCGCCACCCCCGTCAGTTGATTCAGCGATACTGCTTATTGAAAACATCTCGAGAAGTTTTTTTGCGGACCTTGATGAGGAGAAGTTTTTTGAGGTACTACACACGGGGTTTGGTTCAAAAAGGAAACAGTTGTCAGGCAACTTGAAAAAGAAATTCGGCGATATTGCACTGCCAGACGTTCCGAAGAATATCCGTGCTGAGGACGTCGCTCTTGATCAGTGGAAGAAAATTGTCCAGCAGCTTTTCTAGAACTTTAGCAAAGCAGTCGCTAGCGACTGCTCCCCATCATCGTGATATAGGTTCCCGGCCAGACGATGACCGGCTGAATAGAGATGATGCAGTAGTACGGCGCTCCGGCAAGCCCCAAGAGCCATTGCCCCGCGTGCGTGGGCGGTCCGAATTGATAGGTCTTAGTCGAAGGGGTCCAGATGTAGGGGCCGCCGCGCGGAGGACCAAGGCTCGCATAGATCGCCTTGTTGTAGCACGGGCGAACGGTGCCAGCTTGCCCTCCAAAAGGGAACGCCATCGCCGTCATAGGAGCTACAAGAAGCGCTATCGTTGCCGCTACTGCGAACCTGTGCATGCACACATTGTAGCATTGTGAAGCTGGTATAGTTATGCAATGGAATGGCTGCGCGCACACCCGTATATATCCGCACTCTCCGCAGCGGCAATCATTTTCTTAGTTGGCATATATATAGTGCAGCGGCAAGTGGCGGGCCCGATTCATTCAGGAACTTCAACCTGGGAAGGGGCAACCTCTCCGTTTCTCAATCCGACCGGTTACGCGACCATACATAGTGCGCCCGGCACGCCCCAAACACAGGAAAATATCATGCAGAACGTAACGAGTGGGCCGCCGTATACCTACACTCCGCCTACCACCGCGCCCACCGATACAAATACGAACAGTGATGATTCATTTGATTTTGATGCGTTCATCAAGACGCTTTCTTCTGGTCAGAACCGCACAACGGCTGGCACGAAGCAGGCAGAGATCGATACGCCCGCATACTCCTTCATCCCAAGCAAACTTATGAGCGCGACGAGCGCACCAGACAGACGAACTGACATGGAGCAAAAGCTCTACGATTATGGCAACGAGGTCGGATCGTTCATCCAGTCATTCGAAGACCAGCATCCTGGCGTTGCCCAGATCCTCAAGAATCAGGTGGAAGACCGAAACGATGCGTCAAAGGCCGCAGCGGTGGTAGCAATCGCCGACGCACTGAAAAGCGTTGGCAACAACCTTACTATCATCGACAACGTTCCCTCGCAGATGGCAGTAGTCCATGTCCGCGTGGCAAAAAGCTACATTGCGATCGGCACGAACCTCGCACTCGTGCCCCAAGCGCAAAATGATGCGGATTTCCTCAAAGCAATAGAGACCTACAACGCCCACGCTGACACGTTTGTCAAAAATTACGTTGCGCTTGCCGAGCTGTTCGGCGCATACGGGATCGTTTTCGCTTCGATCGATGCTGGTTCAGTCTTCACGTTCACCCCAAACAGCTTGTAGCTCGTAGCTGGTAGCCCGCAGTGGGAACCCATCTGAGTTTTCCCTGTTTTGCTACAAGCGACAGGCTTCGAGCTACAAGCCTGAGTTATAATTCATACGTGGAAAAAGAACGCGCGTACAGGAGCGTGAGTTTTTGCATTATGCGCGCACGCTCTGCGTATTTCTTACGATCGACGAGCTCGTATCAGCGCGGCTTTTCTCCCATCGTGGTCACCGCGACACTTTCATTGGTTGCACTGCTTGCCGTCACAGGCTGGCAGATAGATAGAGTGGTGCGCAACAAAAACGTGGCGACTTCGTACGTCGCGAAAGCGGCGCTTCAGGCGCAAGATGACAGTGGTATCGATCTCTCAACATTCCTTTCTGATTCAGCAGAGGTGGGGAGCACGGTGATCGGAAGCACGGTGCTCGATGGACTTATTGGCAAATACAACTCTCTTCAAGCGCAAGGCATCTATACGGAAGAAGTGGGAGAGAAGGTGGCGGAAAAAATGGCAGCGACTCTCACGGCTCCCGTTGCCTACCGCACCTACGCCGCAGCTGATGTCACCACCGTGCCGGACACGTCATATGAGCGCATGCTTGCGTACCGAAGCGATTTGCAGACATCGCTTTCTCCACTACTTAAAAATACGCAGGCTGAATTTGAGATATTCGCGTACTATGTAAAGACAAACGATGCCTCCTACCTCACGGAACTGCGGGAAGTGGCAGAAAATTACCGCGCCGCGATACGGGCAAGCGTGCGTGTCGTGGTACCCAAAGATGCACAGAACCAACACCTCGGCATCTTGAATGCGATGGAGGAATTTGCGGCCACCCTTGATGCGATGGCAGCAAATGCCGACGACCCCTTCGCCGCAGTAACACTCCTTCGTACGTACAATCAAGCTGAACAGCACATGTTCGTCTCATACAAGTTGCTCGCCGACTACTATCGGCAGAAAAAATCATGAAAACTCTCACGGTAAGCATCATGTTCCTCTTGCTCGCTCCAGCGTTCGCTTTTGCGCAGACGCCGCCATCGTGCGTTACTGTGAATGGAACAGAAATATGCGCCCAGAACCCGCCGGCAGAAACGCCTCCCGCTGTTGATCCGCCGTCGGTCGCTGCCGCGTATCAGTTCATGCGCCAGGGGATCTTCGACTGCAATCTCAATGGCGCATATGCCATGTCGGTGGGTGCGATGTCAGCAACGGGCGGGGTGTATGTACCAGTAGCGGACGCCACGGTAGAGCTCAACACTGGTATTCTTGTATACAAAGAGTGCGTGCTTCGCGAAGTGATCAATCGTGAGAAAGAAGCGGCAATGGCAGGTATCACGCGGATAGCCAACAACGGCATCCAGACAGGGAGGAATGGTAATAAGCAATACGTCGTGAATCAGGGACGAGAACTGGTCGCGTACGCCCGCGAACCGGAATTTGTAAGGTTCCTGCAGGATGGCACGTTGCAAAACCTCAACCCTGCGTTCGAAGGACCGGTAGGCCGTGCCGTAGCTCTCAACTTCCAGGCAGTAAATTATGCGCCAGCAAGCATACTTACATGCCCGTATCAGGGTGATCTCAATGGAATCCTCACCAATCCTACTCAATCTTTTAGCTGGAAGGGCCTTGGAGCGCTTGCCAATCCAGCGTGCAATCCGCTCGGTGCGTACTATCTTGCGCGAGATCTGGCAGACAATCGCATCGCAGAATGCGAACAGTATTTGCGAAATCAATGGGAGTGGGGTAACGGGTATTACGACCTGAATACTGACCCCCGAAATCCTTGCCGTGGGGATACTGTCACGCCGGCGATCACCGTGCAGCAATCGTTCCAGAATATCATTGATAGCCCGGTGCGCATGCTCGAAAGCGCCAACGATATCGGCCAGATGATCAATGCGCTCTACGCCGGCATGACGGCGCAGATCATTTCTGACAACAGGGGACTCTCTGGGCTCACACAAAGCGTCGGCGGCCGGCCGTCGTATATCGATCAGGTCGTTTCCGAAGCATCTGCAGGCTTGCGCAATGCCGCCGTCAACGTTGCGCTGCAGAACCTCTCTGCGGCCCGACAGGTAGAGTCTGCGTATTGGCAGACGGTGAACGCAATGGGGACGGCGCTGACAACGGCAATCAGGCAACTGCGCAGCGCGGAGAATCAGTGTTGGGATCTCATCATATCGAACGCAAACGGACCACATGTGTGCGCGACAGAGCTTGCAAGCGATAAGACTTGTACCGCAACGGCAGGAGCTTGCACTACGGATAGCGACGGCAACCAGACGTGCCCTACCGGAGCGCAGCTTCGGGTCGCGACCTCAACCGCCTTCTCACAGCGGATCATTGACTCTCAAATAGCACCGCTTGCTTCAAGTACTCTGAATAAGATAAATGTGTCGCAAAACGCGCTCCGGCTCATCGATCAGCTTATCGCCGGCGTCACGGGCACCTCGCTCGATTCTCAGCGCCTAGCGCTCCAACAGCTCGACTCGCTCATCGCGCAAAAGCTGCTTCACATCAAGCCCGATCTCGACGGGCCCAACGGCGTCATCAAACAATTGGATAGCATACAGAGCGCAGTCTTAGGGAGCGATGGACTTGTCATAAATACCATTAAAGCGTGGGCCGATTCGATGACGATACCGCCAGGCTGGTGCAACGTGAATAATCCTGCAGTCATCGAGGCATGGAAAAAATGCTGGGACAAGGATAACCCCGATAAGTCTCGTTGCCCAATTCCATAAGTATGACTTCTGCGCTTCAGAAATCTCTCGCATTTTTCACTCTTAACGTATTGATATGCGCATCGGCACTTGTGCCAGCTCCTGTTGAGGCACAGTTGCAAGCAGAGTCCCTCTCTCCTTCGCTAGGGACTTGTCGATACTACAATCCGATACCAGTAACCAACGGTCAGCTTCCGACCACATCTTCAATCCAGGGCTTGGTCGTGCCCCCTAACGCTACGTACGCTTGTGCATACCCGGGAGGTGGAGGGTACCAGTTTTTTGACGCCAGTGGCAGCTTAATTAATGCAACAACAGGGGGCCTTAATCAGCCCACTCGTACCTATGATAGCAATCTCAATTCGACTGGGTCGCTAAATGAGTCGTGTAATTTTTCAAGAGATTGGGCACCTTTCTTCAGCGTCACGTGCTGGGGGCGACTAATTGGCGCCGTCGTCGTTGGCGCGTTTTTGTCTATCGGTGTAGCAATCCTGCAGATCGCGGGATACTTATTCAATTTTCTCCTCAACTACACGATAGTCGGATTTAGTACCGAGATATACGCAAGGATAAAAGACGCGATCGAGATCGGCTGGACGGCGTTTCGCGACATTGCCAACATCCTCATAATCGGGATGTTCACGTTTATTGCCATCTCCATAATTCTTGGCGAGAAAACATTCGGCCAAAAGAAGCTCATCGCCAAGGTCCTTATCATCGCAGTCCTCATCAACTTCAGCCTGCTTTTTACCAAGATGATCATAGATGCGTCCAATTTCACTGCGACGCAATTTTACAAGGCAGCGCTCGAGCAGGTGGCGAGCCCGAGCGCGGCGGGCGCAAGTGTTACTGCCGTGGTGGCAGACGCGGACGCGAGAGCGAAGACCGCTACAGAGACCGCCCAGAGCTCCAGCAACGGCATCGCTGGTCAATTCATGCAGGCCATTGGCATAACTGGGGCCGCAGATTCAATCGACTACGTGCGGGGCCAGCAAGAGAGAACGAAAGATGGATTCAAGGGAATGATGTTCGGGTTTCTTGCACTGGTATTCTTCCTCGGGGCGGCGGCCGTGCTTTTCTACGGCTCTTTCCTTCTTATCTCACGCGCGGTTCTTCTCATCTTTCTTATGGTCACCTCCTCTCTTGCTTTTGCTTCGTATCTTATACCTTCGTGGGAGACGAGTAGCTACGGCTGGAAGACGTGGTGGAATTCTCTCCTCAAGAGCGCTGTATTTGCGCCGATACTCATGCTATTCCTATGGATCACGCTCATGATCTCGCAGAGGCTCGCCCTGCCGGGCTCGAGCCTAGCAACGCTTGGAGCAGCGGGAAGTAATCCAGAGGGCAACATTGCCGCCGTATTTTCATACCTCATGATCCTCGGCCTACTTTTCCTCTCATTCAAGCTCTCAAGCTCCTTCGCCGGCAAGATCGCAGGATTTAATTTTGCGCAAGGCGGAGTAGCTACTGCGCTTGGTCTTGGCTCGCGTCTCGCAGGATTTGGACTGCAAAGAACACTTGGTCGAGAGTATGCCAAGAGATCATCCGCCCTGGGAGATAAGATAAAAACGCAGCGTGAATTTGTAGCAGACCAGAATCTTAGTGCATGGGCTAGACAAGACGCACAAAAACGTGTAGATAAAATGACGCGACAAAAAGGACGGGCTGACTGGATCCAGAAACAAAACTTCAACATCGCACAATCGAAACTTGGGGACATCGCGGCGAAGCAAACAGGGGCTTCAAGCTGGCTCTCGTCGGGCGATAAGAAAGATAATTTCGAAGCAGATGCGAAGAAAAAAGCGGAGGCCGCAGCTACACGAGCAGAAGGAGCATACAATCTTACACAGGGAGAGCAGAATAAATTGCGCGATAGAGAGCAATACCGCCTTATTCGCGAACAAAAACTTACAGCAGAAGCCTCGCGAGACGCTGCGCAACAACAGGTCCTCGCAACAGAACAGCAAGCACAAAACGAAAAAACTCGTTTACAAAATGACAAAACTGCTGCGGACCGAAGAAATACGACAGAGAAAGCGCGACTCGAGAATTTGAAGCAGACAGAAGAACGAAACGCGCAGACAATAGAAACCCAGGCAAAGACAACGAAGGATATCCTCGAGAAAGAGGTGCAAGGTTTGATGGATGAACGTTCACATGCGCCTACAGCCTCACACACTGGAATCGATACGGAGATCGCAAACAGGCGCGGTCTCCAAGCGGTAGAGGATGACAAAATAAAGCGCGTGCATGCAGAAGTAAAGAAATTTGAAGAACAAATCCAAGCAGTGGGAGACAATATGCGAGTAGACCAACAAAGACACGGTCAGCAGGTGCAGGAACTTGATGCGGGCGTGGAGGCGGCCAAACAAAAACTTGAGGCGGAAAAGTCAAAGGTTAAGGAATTCGATGACAAAAATAGCCCTACGATAAATAGGATCGCTGGGGAAGCTCGTACGATTGTTCAGGAACATGTTGATACTGCAAAAGCCGCCGGGGCTGCTGCTGCGCAGCGGTATGGTACAAATCCTCTCGCTCGACTCGTGGGAATGGAGACATATGGAGGCAAGAAAGCAAAAGGTACGTACGAAGAGAAGCAATCAAAGTCGGCGGGGAGAAAGGCGCTTGAGGATGCGGTGACCGAAATGTCAAAAACTCCCGCAGCGGGGACACCTGCATCTGTCACACCGCCCCCGCCAGCCGCAGGTGGAACTGGAGGACATACTCCTTGATAAAGTAAGGTGTATATATGGCTGATGATACAAAAGAAAAAGAGGAGCTCAAGAAAATGCTTGCAGAGCGTTTCGCAGCATTGCCCTCGCCCGTGAAAAACGCGATTACTTCCGCAGATGTGGAGAAGGAGATGCGAAAGCTGGCTGAACGGCACAAGCTGCATCTGGATCAGTGGGAAGCGCTTGAGAACAACGTGCTGATGACGCTTCTTGGATTTAAGGAGGTGGGCAAACTTGCAGACAATATAAAGAGCGAGGTTGGCGTTGATACTGAAACTGCCGCAAAGATTACAACCGACATTTCGCTGATTGTCTTCGAGCCGATCCGCGAAGAACTTGAGCGAGAGCTTGAGCATCCGGAAGCAAAGCAGGCAGAAGTAAGCGGCGTTGAAGCCGCTCGAACGCAAGAACTTGGCACGGTCGCGAGCGCGGCAGCTCCTCCAACGCCTGCCGTTGCCCCAGCAACACCTCCCGCCGCTCCTCCTGAAGGCAAAATTGAGCGAGCGCCCATCTCAGCCGCGTACAAAGCAGGAGAGGCGAGCACTGTACGCAAGTCAGTCGACGACGACCCGTATCGCGAGCCTCCGCAGTAAGAGTTTTTGTACACAAATCACCCCTATCGCAAGGAGCTTTGATGTTGCGTGCTATGATTGAGCGACGGGGAATCAGCGCCTAGCCTTCTTTATTTTCTGCGCGGCTAGTACTTTCCCTACGAAAAAACCCATATGCAGTTCCAGGTTCCCCAGTTTATTGAAGTGGAGGACAAGATCTTCGGCCCGCTGACCTTCAAACAATTCATCTACGTGGGTGGGGGGCTTGGCGCTTGCTACATTCTTTGGCGCATACTCCCGATATATATTGCCGCACCTTTCATCGCGGCCGTCGCTGGTCTTGCGGCGGGATTGGCCTTTTTCCAGCTCAATGGACGGCCCTTCATCTTAGGCCTCGAGAGCGGCTTTTTCTTCCTCATCCGCAGCAAGCTCTACCTGTGGAACAACACCCGCAAGAAAAACGCGGCGCCTGTCGCTGCGAAGCTCGCTGCAAGCGGTGGCGTATACGTCCCGAAGCTTTCGGAAAGCAGGTTGCATGAGCTCTCGTGGAGTTTGGATATCAAGGAGCGGATCGCACAAGGTGTGGCTAACGACGAAGAGCGTCATGTCACGCACACGCAGCACGCTGTTTCTGCAGTCCACACGCCTCAGCAGATCATGGACGAGCTCTCAGAAGCTGCCCACTAATTACCATGCCCACACAAACAGAAGACAAAGGCCCGCGCGCATCCGCAAGGTCGACTCAGGAATTTCTCCCAGTTTCTGAGGTGCGCGATGGCATCATCGTCCTCAAAGATGGCAGCTTGCGCGCAATTCTGCTTGCCTCATCACTGAACTTCGCGCTCAAATCAGAAGACGAGCAAACCGCCTTTATCATGCAGTTCCAAAATTTCCTCAACTCGCTCGATTTTTCCGTGCAGATATTCGTGCAATCGCGCATGCTTGATATCCGTCCATATGTCGCGACCCTTGAAGCTGCCTATAAAAATCAGCTCGACGACCTGATGCGCATTCAGATCCGCGAATACATTCAGTTCGTCAAAAGCTTCACGGAGGCGGCAAATATCATGACGAAAAACTTCTTCGTCTGCGTCCCGTATTCTCCTTCTATCGCAATCAACAAAAAAGGGATGCTGTCGATGTTGCCGTTCGCAAAAAAGAGCAGTACGGAAGAGACGAACAGGACCTTTGAAGAGCAGGTTACGCAACTCGAACAGCGCATTTCCATCGTGCAGCAAGGATTGGTGCGCACAGGGGTGCGCACCGTGCAGCTCGGGACTGAGGAGGCAATTGAGCTCTTATACAAAATGTTTAATCCTGGCGAAGAAGGGAAGCCAATGCCCTTGAACAGTCAGTAGTTAATAGAAAGTAGTAAGTAGAAAATCCAAAAACCCGTTACAATTCTTTATGCCGACTACTAACTACTAACTACTTTCTACCTACTATGAGCCTTGTAGACTTGTTCAAGAAGAAAACGGAGGACAGCCCCAATGTCTTGCCGGTACTTCCGGAAGAGATCTATAAGTCCGGCGTGTTGGACCTCCAAGACGTCATTGCGCCGCACGCGCTTCGCATCAATTCGCGCGAGCTCGACCTTGGGGAGAAGATCGCGCGCACGTTCTTCGTTATCTCATACCCACGATTCTTGACGACTGGCTGGTTCGCGCCGATCATCAACATGGACAAGGTCATCGACATTTCCATTTTCGTTCACCCGATGGATACCAACGAAATGTTGCGGAAATTCCAGAAGAAAGTCGCTGAGGTGCAAAGCCAGATCTCGACGCGCGAAGAGAAGGGCATGGTGCGCGACCCAATGCTCGACACCGCATACGCCGATCTTGAGAGCTTGCGCGATTCGCTGCAGCAGGCACAAGAGAGGATATTTGAAGTCGGGCTCTACCTTACTATCTACGGGAACACGCGCGAAGAGATAGACAAGGTAGAAACCGAGGTACGCTCTATTTTGGAGTCGCGGCTTGTCTACATCCGCCCGGCGCTCTTCCAGCAAGAGCAAGGATTCCGCAGCGTCCTTCCGATCGCGACCGACGAGATCAACGTGCACACGAAGCTTAACTCTGCCCCTCTTTCTTCCATATTTCCATTCATTTCTTTCGACCTCACATCGGATAGGGGCATCCTCTATGGCATCAACCGGCATAACTCATCGCTTATCCTCTTCGACCGCTTCTCGCTCGAGAACTACAATTCGGTGACCTTTGCAAAATCCGGCGCGGGCAAGTCGTATACGACCAAGCTGGAGATTTTGCGTAGCCTCATGTTCGATGCCGAGGTCATCGTCATCGACCCTGAGCGTGAGTACGAATACTTGGCGGAGACAGTGGGTGGGCGCTACTTCAACATCTCCCTCTCGTCCGAGCACCACATCAATCCCTTTGATCTCCCGATCCCGCGCGAGGATGAGAACCCATCTGACGTGCTGCGAAGCAATATCATTACGCTTGTCGGTCTTTTCCGCATCATGCTCGGCGGCCTTACGCCCGAAGAGGATGCTGTCGTCGATAGAGCAATTACGGAAACGTATGCCCTTAAGGATATCACCGCAGATGCGAATTTCGCGCTCGTTGAGCCGCCGCTTCTGTCAGACTTCGAGCTGGTGCTCTCCGGCATGGAAGGCTCCGAGAGCTTGGTTGCGCGTCTCTCAAAATACACCAAAGGCACATGGGCGGGATTTATGAACCGCCCGACCAACGTGGATATGAACAAGAAGCTTATCGTTTTTTCTGTCCGCGACATGGAAGACGACCTCAAGCCGGTCGCGATGTATATCATCACGCACCACATCTGGAACACCGTACGCAAAGAGCTGCGCAAACGATTGCTCGTCATCGATGAGGCGTGGTGGATGATGCGCAGTGAAGACACGGCTTCGTTCCTCTTTTCGATCGCCAAGCGCGGCCGCAAGTACTACCTCGGCATTTCCACGATCACCCAAGACGTCTCCGACTTCTTGAACTCTCCCTATGGCATCCCCATGATCACCAACTCTTCGATCCAGCTCCTCTTGCGCCAGTCGCCGACTTCCGTGGATCTCGTGCAGCAAACATTCAAGCTCTCCGACGAGGAGAAATATTTGCTTCTTGAAAGTGACGTGGGGGAGGGGATCTTCTTCGCCGGATTAAAGCACGTTGCGATCAAGGTCATCGCATCGTATACTGAAGATCAGATCATTACTTCGGACCCTTCGCAAATACTCGCCATCAAAAAAGCGAAGCAAGAGCTTGCCAATGCGAATGACGCAGAACTCGCTGCAACACCCCAAACAACAGCCGCCGCGGCACAAGCAGCAGCGCGCGTGCAACAATCACCGGTCAACTTCAATGCAACGCAAGCGGAGAACGTGGTTCCTAAACAATGAACACGTCGCGTATTAGTCTCGCAACAGGCGGACTCATGATCGCATGCGCAATAGTGATCGATTCTTTTCAATTTCTACTTGACCTCATTCCGTTCGTTGGGTGGGCATTGGCATGGTTCGTCAGCATTGTGGCTGCACTTGTATTTGGTATTTGGCTTTCGCATCACGACGTGAGCATGATGCATCACAAAAGAGCGCTTCGGTTCCTGGGCACGATGCTCGGAGAATTCATCCCCGTAGTGAACGCGATCCCCCTATGGACTGGGTCAATAACATACACGGTCATTCAGGAATGGCGCTCTCCCGACGAGATATAATGAACGTCTGCATTGGTATGCGAACCGTATCCTTTCTAGGTATCTTTCTTGGTGCGATATGTGCTTTTGCGTTCCCTTTGCACGCCCAGTTTGGGCTTCCGGGCGCTCAACATGCGCTTTCGATCTCTTTCTCGCCGCTGTATCCTGGACCAGGAGAAACAGTCTCGCTTACGGTGCAAAGTCCACTGTTCGATATCTCTCAAAGCAAGGTGCTCTGGCGCGCCAACGGCAAAATAATCGCGCAAGGGACCGGAGTTGACTCGGTACAGGTGCAGGCAGGCGCTCTGGGAGCTGCGACTACCGTCGAGGTTGCAGTTTCTACTCCCGACGGAACAGCCGCGTCTGCAAACGCCACGATACTTCCGGCCGAATTAGACCTGCTGGTTGATTCCAATACCTATATCCCGCCATTCTACAGAGGCGGCGCCCGAACCTCCGCGGGGGGCGAGCTTCGGCTCGAAGCGCGCCCGCGCTTTAGGCGTGGGGGGGCATTTGTCTCAGCATCGGAGCTTACCTATACGTGGCGGCGCAACGGTGAAGTCATGGGAAGCATCTCGGGGCGCGGGAAAGCAAGCGTCATCATATCTGCTCCCCCCCTCTTTGGAACGGACACTATTTCGGTCGAAGCGCGCACAAGTGATGGAGTGGTCTCGCGCATCCAATCTCTCACTCTCTCATCGGCAACGCCTATACTCGCGCTCTACGAAAATCACCCGCTCTTCGGGATCCTCTACCACCGAGCGCTCGGTCCCGCGACGTTTATCCCTGAATCCGAAATGACCTTTACCGCCGTGCCCTTTTTCGCACCGGCAAGGAGCGCTGATGATCCTGGACTTCAGTATGCCTGGCAGGTTAACGGAGTGAACGTGGCGTCGAGCCCCTCCAGGTCAAACGAGCTTACTATCAATGCTGAGAACTCAAGCGGAAGGGCGCTTGTGGGGCTCGACCTCACGCACGCAACCAATTATTACTTGGACGCTCGGGCAACATGGAACATTACGTTCTCAACGGAAGGCTCGGCCACCAATCCATTCCGTACTACGCAATAAAGAAGATGTTATGAGCAAAGCGAATTACATATTCTTTACCCTGTTAAATCGCGGCTCTGCCGCGCCTTCGCCCGTGGCGAAGGATTTAACAGGGTGTAAGTTATTTCTAAGCTCGTTAGCACTCGCTAAGAAAAACTAACATGAAAGCACGAGCGATCATCGAATATATTCTCGCGGCACTTATCGTCCTCATCTTGGGCGCGCTTTCAGGATGGTACTTTTTCCTGCGCACACAAACACAATCTACGCAAGCGCAGAGCGCCGCGCGGGGTTATGAGACAGAGATCCCAAGCGCGAGCGGGGTAGAGAGCACCGCGAGCGTCCCAGAGACTGAGAGCGCTCCACAAAAACAAACCCCTCAGGCCAGCATGCCTGCGCCAGGAGAAGGGTTTCTGTCGCGCATGTGGAACGCACTCATGGGCAGAGGCACAGGAGTTTCTGAGCCTGCTGGCAGTGTATCGTTTGGCGAAGCCGCGAGCTTTTCAAACGCTGCTTTGCAAATACAGACTGCGCCTGCTCAAGCACGGCCGCAGCAACTGTGGCAAGTGCAAAACAAACCAGTTGCCGGCATGGCGTTCGTACAAATAGGCGGAAATACTCGATTGCGGTACGTTGAGCGCTCCAGTGGGCATGTCTTCGATGCAGACCCTGAGACCGGTAGCATTGTACGGCTTACCAATACGTTGATGCCAAAAATATACGAAGCGATCATCACAGAAAATCACATTATCGTGCGTTCGCTTGACGCGGGAGATGCTATAACGACCTTTGTGGGCTCTATCGCTACTTCGACACAAGAAGACGGCGCTACTTCGACGATGCGCGCGCTTGCGGGCGTACAGCTTGCCAAGAATATTATGTATGTTTCAGCCGATCCTCGGTCTACAGCGCTCTTTTATACCGTGAAAGACACGGACGGAGTACTTGGGATACGCTCAGAGTGGAACGGCACCAAACAAAAACAGATCTTCCGATCCGCGCTCATGAATTGGCGATCGACACTTCTCCAAGATGGCCGCACTATCCTTGCGCAGGCACCACTCGATAGCACGCTCACGCATGCTTACGAGCTCAAAGGCGATGGCTCCCTCGTGCGGTTACTTGACCCTGCGCCCGGGCTCACGATCTTGCCGCGTTCGGGCGGGGCGCTGCTGTGGGGTAGCTCCTCCGGCGGGTCGCTCGGTCTATTCGTCAAAGTAAATCCAAGTGCTTCATCGGTACAGCTCCCAATACGGACGATCGCGGATAAGTGCGTGTGGGCGAAAGCCGACAGCCCGATCGCGTACTGCGGAGTGCCGCAGGGGATAGTAGCTCGTAATTTCATTGACGAATGGTACCGTGGCGCTGCGCATTCGTCGGACGCTATCTGGAGAGTTGATGCGGGGGCGGGAAGCGCCGAACTCGTTTATGCGCCCCCTACTGGCACTTCTATTGATGTGGAAAATCTTACATTAGACAGCAAGGGGGATTATCTCTCATTCACCAATGCGGCTGATAAATCTCTTTGGCTTTTCCGACTCGTCAAATAATATGCGCTCATGTATCCAGTATCGTGTGTACTTGCTCACCGCGATTTTCGCGTTTGTATGCGCGTGTTTGCTCGCACCATTTCTTGTGCACGCGCAGACGGGCAACTTCGTGCCGCTCGCAGAAACACCCGGGGGCAAGCTCGCCGAACTGTATAGCTCTCCAGACCTCTCAGGTTTTATCAACGGCCTTTTCAAATTCGGCATAGCGCTCGGCGCGATCATCGCCGTTTTGCGCCTCGCCTATGCTGGATACCTCTACATGGGCCAGTCCGACATGTGGAGCCACAAAGGGGAGGCTCGTACGATCATTGCCGACGTGACATTGGGGCTTCTCATTCTCCTCTCTATCTATCTCATACTCTTCCAGATCAATCCAGATATCGTGCAATTCAAAGCGCTCGACGTGATCAAAAGCGCTCCCGCTTCATCAGGGCAGCAAAACGTCTACCAAGGGCCAATCCCCGCAGGTGAGGAAGGTCGAGGCTTTACAGACTAGTAAAGCGATCAAACTTCACTTGAGTATTTAATGACTACCCTGCGATTTCTTCCTTCGCCCTGAGATTCCGTCTTCACATTAGGCGCGTCCTGGAGCGTCGTGTGCACGATGAGGCGCTCGTACGAGCTCATGGGAGAAAGCTCGACATCGTATTCCAAGCTCCGAGCACGCTCCGCCATCATGAGCGCTTTCGCCTGCAGGTCTTTGATCTGCTTCGTGCGGTACTCGTTGACATCGACCAAAAACATCGGCGTTCGGTTCTCTGTAGCGGCTGTTGCTTCAGCAGATTCGTTCGGATGTGCATCATCAGTGCCCTTCTCGTATATCTTTTTTACGAGCGTATCAAGCGCGTGCACCGTATCTCCATGCGCGCCGATGAGCGAGCGCGCGTCGCCATCGGTGCGGATCGAGAAAATTTCCTGGCCTGCAACTGATGTTCTCTCGATGCTCGAATACGGTATGCCAATGGTTATAAGCAGCTCTTTGAGGATGTTTGTGACTGCATCGCTCACCCCGTTAGAAGCCATAGGAAATTGAGCTACGGGGATTAATGGCTCTTATCGAAAGAGATTTTGTGAAGCTTCTAACGAGGCTCATGCGGGGCACTATACCCTGGGGCGCCCGCCTCCCGCAATGTACCGGGAAGCCCCTTTCTGTGTCATAACGGCGTCTCCGTTAGGCGCCGTTGAATCTTCGCCCTGACGCGTATTCCTGAATGATCATAAATATATTGCTCGTCACCCAGTAGAGCGGCGCCGCTGCGGGAATAGTGTAGGCAATGACGCCAATAATGACCGGGAGCACGTAGCGAGCTTGGAGATCAAAACTTCTCGCCATATCTCCCGAAAGGGTGGCTTCTGTCGCCGTTACCTGCCCACGTGGGCCCATGGAAAGTCGCGTGTAGATGAGCTGTGTAGCCGCTGCGAGAAGGGCAACAATGAGGCTTCGCTGTGATATGTCGAGAAGTCCAAGGAATTCCATATTGACCGACGGCGGTGTCTGCACGAATGAATAGAGCAAGGTTGGATCTACCTGCGGGAAGCCACCTGCGTAAAACACCCAATAGAGCCCGATTAGCACTGGAAATTGAATGAGTACTAATCCGAAGCTTGCGAATGGCCGTACGCCGCGCTCTTTGTAGAGCGCAAAGATAGCCTTCGCCTGCGCTTCGCGGTTGTCCTTATGTTTCGCTTTGAGCGCATCCACCTCTGGCGCGATTCTTTTCATTGCCATTTGTGTTTTGATGGCACGGCTCGAAAGCGGAAAGATAATGATGCGCACAACTATGGTGAGGGCAATGATCGCGAGCCCCATATCATGTGAAGGGACGATCCCGACAAAAAAAATGATCCCGTTGTAAAGCGGGTCATAGATCGTCGCGTGGAAGAGATTAGAAATCATTGCAGCGCATTGTATACCCCGTGAGATGAATGACCAATTTCACTACAGAACGGATCAAATTTCTGCATCTCACGGGGTATACCGTAACCATTCAGCGAACCATATTGACCAGTTTTCTAATATCACTCTCAATCTCGGTGAAGGTGACGCCTCTCGATTCGCGCTTTGCATAGAAAACAAGCGCGACTCCATGAGGGAAGCCCGGCATGAGCGGCCGAAGTACGCTGCGACATCTGCGCTCGATACGATTCCTGTCGACAGCGCGTGCTGCACACTTTTTTGAGACGACACAAGCAGCTTTGGCTCCTTTTGTGTCAGACAGCGGCACAGAGACGAGCGAAAAAAAGCGCCCATGATGGCGGCGCACTCGCGCGCGAGCAATGCGAGCGAAATCGAGGCGCGAAAGGCGGTGTTTCTTTGGCATGTTAGATTTTGTTAACGAACCCAGGTGAGTTTACAAAATCTTACACCCTGTTAAATCCCGCCAGCGGCGGGGCCTCCGGCCATTTAACAGGGTTAAGTAAAATATATTCGCTCCGCTCATTATTTTTCTAAACGGAAAGTCGTGCTCGGCCCTTGCGGCGCCTGCGACGCAACACATTGCGCCCTGAAGCACTCTTGGTTCGAGCCCGGAATCCGTGCGTCTTGGCGCGTTTGCGCTTTTTAGGCTGCCATGTTCGTTTCATCCGGACACTATACTCATTTTTTCAATCTACACAACCCAGAAAACACTCGCGATACCTTGCCGAGAACCTCGCGCAGCACATATGCGAGCCGCCACTACATACAATAGTGGTGAATCACACAAAAAAATCTCGAACATGATGTTCGGTGGCAAGGTATCGCGAGTGTTTTAGCCATCCCCACACTATCCACACCTTATGCACCCGCCTTCCAAAAACGCGGATGCTTTCCATTGGGGTTCCTCCGCGTATAATGTGCAGGCTAAAGCGCATGGCATTCTATTTTCTATGAGTAACCGAGAATTATGGCAGAACGCACTCGTGCAGATCGAGCTGGGCACATCTGAGGCATCGTTTCGGACCTGGTTTCGCAATACAGATATCACAGGCCGTGATGCGGGTACCGTCCATGTGGCAGTTCCTTCAAAGATAGTGAAAGAGTGGCTCATGGAGAAGCATCACAAGCTCATTATGAAAGCGCTTCGTGGCCTCGACAACTCAATCCGTACTGTCGAGTATGCCGTCCACCGGGGGGCGAGCGCTCCAAGCGAGCGCAAGCTGCCCCGCCCGCAGCCCACGGAGAATTCGGCGCTTGACCTAGGGTCGCTCTACATTGATAAGCGCGACAATCTGAATCCGCGCTACACCTTCGAGACGTTTGTCGTGGGGCCGTTCAACGAACTTGCTCACGCCGCCGCAAAAGCGATCCTCGAGCGCCCTGGGCTCACATACAATCCGCTCTTTGTGTATGGCTCAACGGGCCACGGGAAGACCCACCTGATCCAGGCGGTGGGAAATTATTTCAAAAAAGGGCACGCCAACAAAAAGGTCCTCTATGTGACGTCGGAGCGATTCTCTATCGATTACATCAACGCGGTGCGCGCCGGGCACGCCAACAATTTCAAAGATCAATACCGCCAGTACGATGTCCTCATTATGGACGACGTGCAGTTCATCGCGAACACAGAAAAAACGCAAGAAGAACTTTTCCATCTCTTCAACGCGATGCGCGATAACAACAAACAGATCGTGTTCTCTTCCGATAAACATCCTGCATTGCTTCTGGGGCTCGAAGATCGCCTCAAGGGGCGTTTCGGCGCAGGCATGATCGCCGAAATTCCCGAGCCCGATATGGAATCCCGTATTGCAATAATTAGGGCCAAGCTTGAGCAGCACGGATTTTCCATTCCTGACGATATTGTCCAATATATCGCTGAGAATCTGCGTGGAAACATCCGCGAACTCGAGGGGGTCTTGAATATGATCGTGTGCAAATCCCAGCTTAAGGGAAAAACAGTGTCTCAGGCTGACGTGCGCGCACTCATCAAGCACAATGTGAAGCCAAATCGAGGTGTTTCTGTCGATGAGGTGGTCCGCCGTATCGCGTCGTACTACGATGTGCCGGAAAAAAGCATTTACGAGAAGACGAGAAAGAAGGAAGTGGTGAAGCCGCGCCAGATCATTATGTATATGCTTCGCGAAGAATTCAGTGTTTCGTATCCGTCGATCGGGGAGAAGCTCGGTGGGCGAGACCATACCACCGTCATCCACTCATGCGAGAAGATAAAGGAGGAGATCAAAACGAACCCAAGCCTTGATCAGGAGCTCGAGCACATCCGCACTCTCATTCATGCGTAATTGGAATACCTCATATTGGCTCAACAACTGTGTGGACAGTACCTGCGCGAGATTCGGACAACTCTGCGATAAAAATCTTTTACACGGCGCTCTCCGACTTACCAACAGCTAACCAGGACTTATGCGAAACATACCCACTCCCGCTGAACGTGAAAGTAGCATGAGACCTTCTCACTATTTTAAGGTTCTCCCCGTCGTCCACACCACTAATAGTAGTAATAGTATTTATATATTAGATATATAAGTATGAAGATAACAACAACAAGAGATAGTATCTTGAATGCGGCACTGATGGCCGAGCGAATAACGGGAAAAAAAGAATCCCTCCCAGTCCTCTCATGCCTTCTTCTGCAAGTGGGGGGAGTTGGGCGAGGTGAGGTGGCGCTGAAAGCAACGAATTTGGAAGCGGGGATCGAGATTGCGGTCCCTTGTGATGTGGAGGACAAAGGTGTCGTTGCGGTACCTGCATCGGTGTTTTCGCAGACGCTACGGTCTATCTCAGGGGAGAAGCTTTCATTGAAAATTGAAGAAGGGAATCTCGTGGTGGAATCTAGGGGGACAAAAACGACGATTAAGGCAATACCGCATGAAGAGTTTCCCGCGCTGGGGGACACAGCCGGGAAAAAGGGGATGCATATCCCTCGGGAAGAGTTGATGCGAGGTATTCAGTCGGTCTCGTATGCGGCGTCTCCCTCGATGATCAGGCCGGAGCTTGGGAGCGTGTATCTGTTGATCAAACCGGGAAGTATTACGACCGTTGCGACGGACTCCTTCCGTCTTGCAGAAAAATCAACACCCACAACAGGGGCAAAGCAATCAAGTGAGCTTCTCATTCCTCTCAAACACGCACTCGAACTCATGCACATATTGGAGAGAATCCAGGAAGATGTGGTGGAGCTTTCAGCCGACGATTCGCAACTATCGGTTTCCGCGGGCGCAGTACAATACGTGTCGCGGGTCGTAGATGGAACATTTCCAAATTATAAAGACATCATACCGAAAAGCTTCACAACGGAGGCAACGATTCTAAAAAACGACTTTGCAGAAATGTTGCGGAAGGCACGGGTCTTTTCCGGCAATGAACAAAACGTTGGATTGCACATGTATCCGAAGCGAAAAGTTTTCAGCGCAACGGCCCGCTCCGCTGAAGTGGGCGAGATGTCAGACACGATTGACGCAGCGCTCTCCGGCGAAGATCTCGACATCAATTTCCACATCGGCTACCTCGCTGATTGCCTTCCTATCATCGAATCTGATTCGATAATCCTTGGGTTTGCTGGCGCAGGAAAACCGCTGGTCATCCGTGGCGTCTCCGACGCATCATTCACGTATCTTGTGATGCCACTCAATAGGTAGTCGAAAATTCGATTCACTGTACGCTGAACGTAATCGTCTCTTCCTCGCTCGTGCCGTCGGTGCGCGAAGCAACAGCGCGCAAGGTGACGGGGCCGGGAGCGCCTGGAATGTACATGACGATGTACGGGGGCTGGCCGGACGTGCCGACGAGGGAGCCGTTGGCGAAATATGAAACGCTCAAGACTGTTTGCGGACCTGGCGATTCTGCGCCGAAGGTAACCTGCGAGCCAAAGGGAATGGTCGATCCAGCGCCAGGAGATGCGATGCGGAAATGCATGGCAGGCCCCGCCTGAGGCGCAGTGGTATCAGTGCTACTCGCAATCTGCTGCCCAGCCCAGGCGGCAACGGAGTAATCCCAATAGGGGAACTGCACGTCATTCGACGACCTCGGCTTGTTCTCGTTACGCGGATCATCTTTATTGATCCAGTACAAGATGTCGTGCACTCCCTGTGAGGGATCGGTGTTCCAGTTGCCTGAAAGGACCGGTGGCAGCGACGCAACGTCGGCATCCGGCGCGGGCGCGGGGAACGTGTCCGAAGCCGAAGAGTATTTTGAGAGCGCGTAGATCATGAAGTCGTGCCACATTGGAGCGACCAAGAAGGACGCCGCGTTCTGCACCATTGACTTGTTGTCGTTGTTGCCCGTCCACGCGCCCACGGCTATCCCCGGCGTGTATCCAATGACCCACGCGTCGCGGAAGTCGTTTGTAGTTCCGGTTTTCGCTGCAACATCGTAGCCCCTGAAAAAGAGCGGAGAATTGAGGCCAAACTCCGGAGACCGTGCAACATTGTCCGAGAGGATGTCATTGAGCGTGCGCGCAACTTGTGAATCGAGGACCTGCACACTTTGTGGCTCAAAACTTTCGAGGATCGCCCCCGTATTGTCCTCGACGCGCAAGACCCCCGTTACCGGATTTTTGATGCCGTCATTTGCAAAGACGCTGTAGGCCCCCGTCATTTCAAGGAGCGTGACCTCGCCGCCGCCCAAGACGAGCGCAAGGCCATGCCGCCCTGGCGAGCCGAGCGTCGTGATCCCTAAGTTTTCTGCGGTTTCGATAGATTGAGGGATCCCCGCAAGGTAGAGGACTTTGATAGCAGGAATATTTTCGGACCGAGCAAGTGCGGCGCGCAGCGTCATCGGGCCCTCAAACCCGCCGTCGAAGTTGGTCGGGGCGTAGCACGGATAGGTAGTGTTTGAGACGTCTGCAGGCGAGCAGCGGGTAGAGAATTGTGTAGGAAGGTCGAAGACCATCGTGTTGGGCGTGTAGCCCTTTGCAAATGCAGTTGCGTAGACGAATGGCTTAAACGCGGATCCTGGCTGGCGCTTCGCGATCGTCACGTTCACTTTTCCATCGATCGTGTCATCGAAGTACCCCTTTGATCCGACCATTGCCAGGACCTGGCCAGTTTTAGGGTCGACCGCGACCATTCCCTGATTTGAAGCATTGAGCCGGCTCAGAAGGCCCGGTGCGAACTCTGCGACGGACTCTTCTGCTTGCTGTTGCAAGTCGTAGTCGAGTGTCGTGATGACCCGCAGTCCCTCCTGGCTCACTGCGTCGGCCCCATATTTTCGCTCGAGGTATTCTTGGATGTAGAAGACGAAATGCGGCGCCTTGATGCCGGCGTTTTTGGGATCCTTGAACTCCACTTGCTCGCCGAGTGCCTGCTCGTATTCTTCATTGGTGATAAGGCCATTCTCTTTCATTTGCCGCAGCACGAAGTTCTTTCGCGCATCGAGTGCCTCTTTGTGATTGCCATGTGGCGAGTAGTAGGTGGGTGCCTGGGGAAGCGCTGCAAGGTAGGCAGCTTGCGCGAGGTCCACGTCCTTTGCGCTCACACCAAAGAAATACTGGCTTGCCTCTTCTACGCCATAGATCGTGCCACCGTAGGATGTTTCGTTGAGATACGTATTGAGTATCTGGTCCTTGGTGTAGACACGTGTAAGTCGCAGCGCAAGAATGATCTCCTTGATCTTGCGCGTGATAGTTTTGTCGCGTGTGAGGAGCGCGTTTTTGACGACCTGCTGCGTTATCGTTGAGCCACCTTGCACGTATGAGCCCGAGAAGACATTGGCAGCGACTGCACGCAAGAATGAAAGTGGGCGAAACCCCGCATTTTCGTAAAATGTCGAGTCCTCAACTGCGACAGCCGCATTCTTGATGTAGGGAGAAATAGCCTCGATCGGCACAGAGGTGCGACGCATGGCACCATGCACATCGTAGAGCACGATATTGCCGGTGCGGTCATAGATCTTGGTAGATTGTGCGACCTGGCGGCTCTCGAAGTTGTTGATCGCCGGGATCGGCGCGAACGTCGCCCACACGACGGCGCTCCCAAGGACGATGAGAGTAACCGCAACGATACCCAAAATGCCCATCTCGACCCAGGTAGGAAGCGCGCGCCAGGCGTGGGCGATGCGGCGGAAGAAATTCCGGGTACGGGCCATACCCAGTCAGTATAATGTGCCTTTGCGGTAGACGCCTGCCGGCTGCCGCGGCTTGATAAGTGAACTCTCGATGGGTGCACTTTGGATGCGCTCGTCATCTATTTTCATAATTTGTTTTAGCCCAAGGCACATTTCACTGCTGGGCATATATTACGGGATTGTATCGCTTTTTAGACGCTTTTGCGACTATTTTCTTTCTCTACTGCCTCGCTCGAGCTAAATGCGTGATCGCAACCGCAATGGCATCGTACTCGTCATCGTGTTTAATTTTCTTGTCGATCTTCACAAGCGCATGGAGCATCCGGGCGACTGCCCGCTTGTCCGCGCCGCCAAAGCCCGCCGCTGCCGCCTTCACTTCGCCGGGAGTGTACTCAAATACTTCTATGCCGGCGTTTGATGCGGCGCCGATAAGCGCGCCGCGCACTTCGGCCACACGCATCGCCGTTTTTTGGTTGGTCTGGAAATAGAGTTTTTCCATCGCCAAACAATCAGGCTTGTACTGCCTGATGAGTCGTACACATTCGTTCGCGACAGCGGCAAGTCGATCAGGAAATTCGGTTTTTGTTGACGTCTCGATGCATGCCGAATACAAAAGCACTTCTTTTCCTCCATTATTTTTTTCCACCACCGCGACCCCGCATCTGCCGTACCCCGGATCAATCGCAAGGACTTTCATATCAGGAGTATATCCCAAAAGAAAAAGCCACCTCTGACGGGTGGCTTGCCTACGATTTGTAATCCGCGGAGATGCCTCGCGGTGATTGTTTTGCCCCTACTGCCTCTTGCGAGTACTCGGGACTTCTGTTGCCAAGCGGGATATCAGCCCGCTCCGGAGTTCCTCACGGCGGCCCACGCCCTTCCCAGGTGATCGCTGCTGATCACTAATGTGGACTCGACCCACTCCTTCCCGGTCCATTTAAGGCCACAGACGAACTGGTATCCAAGGACCAATCCGGCCAACCCCGAGGGGCCTGTTGTGAATGAATAGACTGTCCCGAAGAAGTAGATCGGCCACTTTCCCCGCCAGCCTGCCGGGATAAGCTCCGGCGACTGCAGGAGATGATCACGGACACACACATTAAGGATCGGCTGTTTGAGTAGGTCGCGCTTCAAGCCCCATCCGTAATACTGGTCACAAGTCGCCTCATAGAGACTCATTGACGCGGTACTCAATTCGAAGCTATTGCCGTGAGACAGATGACTTTCCATCTTGGCGTTCCGCCACACTTTATTGTTCGAAGGAGCCGTCGTGGTATCGATAATGACCGTCATAATGCTCTCCCATATTTGTGCCACGCTAAGCGCGGTTTCAAGGATCACTTCTGGTGGTGCCAGAATTGGTATGATTATTGACGATATATTGACAAAAGACAACCGTATAGTAGAATATAGCCTATAATTTATGCACATCTGGGCTTAATTAGTAGCGACAAATAGTGTTGTAAACTGTGACAATATGGCAGAAATAAGCGAGAATCTGCTCAAAACACTAGGGTTGAATGCAATGCAGGCGCAGGTATACGTAGCGGCGCTCGAGCTTGGCGAGGCGACGATGCAGGCATTGGCGCGGAAGTCTGGGGTCAACCGATCAACGATCTATACCTTTATTGACGAGCTCAAGGCTCGTGGATTCATACTTGAGGGCCGAAAGCACAAACGCAACGTGTATAGCGCGGCACATCCGGAGGCGCTTGTCGAAATGCAGCAAAGCAAAGTCGCAGAATTGCAGCGGCTTTTGCCGGAGCTCATGGCAATCAACAACAAGTCCGACAAAAAACCACGTGTAACTTTTTACGAAGGATTTAGCGGAGTGGAGGAGGTATACAATGACCAGCTGCGTGAGAAAAAAGAGATCCTCGCATACGAAGATCTCGAAGCACTGCTCGGTGAATTACCAGAGCGCATGTCGTATTGGTTCCCAGCAGAGCGTGCGAAGCGAGATATTCTCATTCGCAGCATCTCGCGCGATGTACCATTGGCGCGAGAGTTTTCAAAACGTAATCGAGGTCTCTTGCGCGAAACAAAATTCATCACCGCGCCGAAGTTTAAGACCGATATAAATATTTATGGCGACAAAGTCGCGCTCATTGACCTTCAGGCGAGCTCGCCCTTTGCCGTCATCATCGAAAATCACAACCTTGCAGAGACCATGCGCACAGTTTGGAAACAGCTCTGGGACAAACTCGGCCCCGTAGTCGGCTGACAAATCTCTTGACTTACCAACCCCAATCCCTATACTTCGGAAAAATATGAAGTATTGGAATAAGCAAAGAATTCAGAAGGAGAGAGATCGTGAGCGGAAATCTCTTGAGCGTCGTATTGAGATAGACCGGGTTCAACGGGAACGAGAGAGAATCTATTCTCCGGGAGACTCGAAGAAAAACACGAGACTCATGCTCGATGCACTCGGATCCAAGCTTCGCAGGCGAATGATTGCGCGACTTGCACGAGGCGGTGCGATGTCACTTTCTAAACTCTCTGGCCCTCTTGGCCTAATGCTTCCCGCAGCGCTCGACCAAATACATGTTTTGGAACGCGCGGGACTGATTACGACCCATAAGCGGGGACGGATACGATTTTGTGTCTACAGGCCCGGATCGTTAAAAGAGCTTGGGAATATTCTTGCCAGGCAAGATATAGCAATCGACTAATTTTTCTTCTAATTCCAATACTTCGGAAAAAGATGAAGTATCGGGATAATAATTGGAAGGGGCGTGAGAGGAGATACAGCCTCCGAGACGAAAACTGACAACTTACTCTGCATTCGTGTAGACGTTCTCGACGTCGTCGTGCGCGTCGATTATTTCCAAGATCTTCATCAACCTCTCGTCATCTTGGTCTGATAGCGGCACGGTGGTTTTTGGCGTGTAGCCCTCAGTGGTTTTTTCGAATGCCCACAGCGCGGAGCCGGGAGAGGCAAGTGCAAGCCCTTGTTCGCTCAAGAGGTGCTTCATTTCTTGCGCAGTTCTATTGCGGCTATCGGTCAGCGCTTCGATGACGATTGCGGCGCCTCCGGGACCATACGCCTCGTACGTGATCGCCTCGAGCGCCGCGGCGTCGGCGGAGGTGCCCTTGGCGATTGCGCGCTCTATCGTGTCTTTGGGCATGTTGGTTTTCTTCGCAGTTTCGATGATCGCGCGAAGCGCGGCGGCATTTACATCGCCGTTCGCTTTTTTACTCTCGACAGCAATACGCTTGCCGAGCTTGCCCCAGAGGTTGCTCTTTGCCGCGTCCGCCGCTCCCTTCTGACGTTTAATCTGAGCCCATTTGTTATGTCCAGCCATCGCGCCATTCTACTTATTTGTTGTGCACAGGTCTATCCACTCGAAATCCACGATTTTCGAGCATTTTCCTTCATTTGACCTTTAAAAGCGCTCTTTATAATGCACGAACTGATGTGCTTAACCGTGCGTCGGTCGCTATCAAGGAGGACGGAGCAATCCCGACAAACCTGATAGCAGTTCCCAGAATCTGTTTTGGTGTCTCTGATATCAAAGACATTGCGGGAATAGTCGGCTAGTGCAGTGAGGTGTCGTGTGAATTGTGAGGAGATCGTATCAAGTCACTCGGGCGCACAACATCGGTTCTCCAATAGCCGAAACGAAAGAGGCCTCCCTTGCGGAGGCCTCTTTTGGTAACCGTGCGTTCTGTGACTTATATAGTACACGCCATTCAAGAGCACTATGCTCCTTATCCCCACTTCGACTCGCTTCGCTCGCTCAGTGTAAACAGCTCGAAAAGCAGTGCGAGTCGAAATGCCCTGAGCCCGTCGCCCTTCAAATTCTTCAGGGCGACCATGAGCAATGTCGAATGGTCGAAGGGCTAAAGCAGCTTTTCCTGTGCGCGTGGGGCTTCTACTCCGATGTGTTGGTAGCCCTTCTTTGTTATCGTGCGACCACGTGGAGTGCGCTCAAGCAATCCCAATTGCATAAGATACGGCTCGTTCACTTCCTCAATGGTCGCTTCTTCTTCTGAGAGCGAGGCCGCGATCGTCTTCAGACCCACCGGCCCGCCGTTGAATTTCTCGACGACGATAGAGAGAATGTCGCGGTCGGTTTGGTTGAGCCCGCCTTCGTCAATTTCCAAAAGCGCCAACGCTTTTCGCACCGTTTTTAGATCGAGCTTTTCCCCATTCACTTCCGCGAAATCCCGCGAGCGCTTCAACAAATAATTTGCAGTGCGTGGCGTTGCACGTGACCTGCCTGCGATCTCGCGCAGTGATTCACTATCAATATCGATTTTGAGGATCTGCGCGGAGCGCTTCAATATCTCTGCTATCTCATCATCAGAATAGTAGGTGAGACGGAAGATGCCGCCGGAGAAACGTGAGCGAAGAGGCGCCGAGAGCATTGAAATTCGTGTCGTCGCAGCGATAAGGGTAAATGGCGGAAGCTCGAGCTGCACGGTGCGCGCGCTCGGACCTTTGCCGATCACGATGTCCAAGACGCCGGCTTCCATTGCCGGGTACATCACCTCCTCTATCGTGCGGTTGAGGCGGTGGATCTCGTCGATGAAAAGCACATCACCAGAGGAGAGATTGGTGAGGATGGCAGCAAGGTCTCCCACGCGCTCGATCGCTGGCCCGGAGGTGGAGCGCATGTTGGCACCGACCTCCTTGCTCATGAGATAGGCAAGAGTCGTCTTTCCAAGACCTGGCGGCCCGTACAAAAGCACGTGCTCAGGCTGATGGTTGCGGCCTTTGGCCGCAGTGAGAAGGATGCGGAGATTTTCTTTTATCGTCGGCTGGCCAACGTACTCTTTCCATGACGCAGGCCGCAGCGCCTGATCAAGCGAGCGGGGCGACTTTTCGATCGTTTGTTTGTCTTTATCGGCCATAGAGTTGGCTCGTGTGCCCCGCCATAGCGGGGGGACGAGGCGTCTTGACATTATATTTTAGTATGCTATATTCCCTTCCTAGAAAGCGGCTTTGTCCGCTTTTCCCATTCTGGGACTTCAAAAGAGGCGCGCAGTATCGGGCGATGGTGACTCTTCCAAGGACGCGGCGGTCATGCCGCTTGCGGCAATGTGCTGCTGCCATCCTCAGGATCTAGTCGCAACTTTGCATAAAAGCATCGCCCGATAGTGTGCACCTCCTCCTATTTCCAACATAGCACCCCGCTGCCGACGCGCAACGGGGTTTTGTGGTGTAGAGTAAATCCCATGAAAGAGCGGATACAAAGTCAAGGAAGGCAAGAAAAAATCTCAGCCATGCACCGCGAGCTTCAAGGAATGATCACGGGAGATTCATCCTACGGGGAAGTAATCAAGAGGGGCCCGCGAATAATAGATTTGTATGGCAAGTGTAACGATAGAGAACGTCATCAATATCTTGAACAGCTTGCAGAACGAAGAAAAGCCATGTCCGCGTTGCTCAAACGAACTGATGATGTTGTCGGAGAAGATATGCATCATTGCAAGTCGATAATAGCTATCATCGATTTTATAAAGAAAACGCTTGGTATCACTCGATAGGGCTACTTAATAGTTTCCAACATGACTTCGTCATGTAAATCGACGACGCGGCCGAGTTCATCGAGCGAGGTGACGCCTTGCAGTACTTTCACGACGCCGTCTTGCCCCATGCGCCGGATGTTTTGGTGGCGCGCGGCTGCCCATATATCACGCTCGCTGGAAGTCTTGCGCACCGTGTCTTCTATCTCATGATCCATTAAGACGACTTCAACGACCGCGATGCGGCCTTTGTATCCCAAGCCGCCGCATTTCTCGCAGCCTTTGGCGACCCACATCGTCTCGCGATTCGCGGGCAATTCATCGGCATGCGGAATAGTGGCGAGGAGTGGTGCAATAGTTGCGGCGTCTGCCCCGGTTATCGGCTGCGGGACACGGCACGCCGGACAGAGGCGCCGGACCAAGCGCTGAGCCATCGCGACCGTGAGCGCTGCGCCCAAGATGTCGGCGTTGACGCCCATGTCGATGAGCCGCGGGAAGGTGCCGGCGGCGTCGTTGGTGTGGAGAGTGCTAAAGACCAAGTGACCAGTGAGCGAAGCGTGCACTGCAGTGGAGGCGACCTCCGCATCGCGGATCTCGCCGACCATGATGACATCCGGATCTTGGCGCAATGTCGAGCGAAGCCCTTGAGCGAATGTGTAGTCTTTCGACACCTGCGTTTGCACAATGCCCGGCAAGTGGTATTCGATCGGATCTTCGATGGTAACGATCTTGATCCCAGGATCATGCACTTGCCGCAAGAATGCATAGAGCGTCGTCGTCTTACCGGAGCCGGTCGGCCCGGTGTTCAAGATCAGGCCGTTTGGCTTTTGGATCTCGCGCGCAAAAATTTCCATCAGGTATTTATCGAAGCCCAGCGCCTCCATGGGGAGCGCTATGGTCGTCGGGTCCAAAATACGCATCACGATCGTTTCCGCATATGCGCCCGGAAGAATCGACGTGCGTATCTCGATCTCTTTTTCGTTGACGACGATAGAGAATCGCCCGTCCTGCGCTGCACTTTTGATATTGAGTTTCAATCCAGAAAGGAGTTTCAAACGCGATGAGATGAGCGCATAGGTAGGAGCATCAAACATCAGTACTTCGATCAAGACGCCATCGAGCCGGTAGCGCATGCGCACGGCCTCTTCTTCCGGCTCCAAGTGGACATCGGAGGCGCCCAGAGAGAGCGCGCCGGCCATGATTATTTCCAAGACACGCGAAATACGGTGCGTGTCCTTAGAGCCCGCATGCGATTGGATCTCCGCTTTTACGTCATCCAGGCGCTTTAGCTTTTGGAGCATCTCTTGGATCGTTTCGTTGGAGAGCGTAAGGATGCCCGCCTCGGTTTCCGTCGCGTATGAAATATCGTGATAGCGATCCCACGCGTGCTGGAGCGACGCGGAAGACACGATAAAACGTCGCACCTGATAGCCGAGGTGCTCCAAATTTTGGATGACTTGCAGTGCATCGTCGCGTTCGGGCGCGCGCATCGCCAAAAAGAGGTTTTTATTGACTTTCCTGAATGCGGCTACCTCCGCGCTGCGCGCCACCTTTTCCTCTACGAGCCGTAACGCATCGGTATCTATGGACTTGGACGTGAGATCCACATACTCAATGCCATACTTGCCGGAGAGCATTTCCGCAAGTTGTTCTTCCTCGCGCGCGCGCAGCTCCCCAAGCCGCTCCTCTTGTTTTTTCTCGTTGAACTGTGTCGCCATCCCTCTCATTCTACCGTACTATTGCGCCATGAAGCGCACGCGCACTGCCGAGGAAATGCAGCAATATGCCATTGAGGTTGTCAGCAGCTTGAGTCCTCAGGAAAGATCAGCTACCGTCGTAGCGCTCTCCGGCGAGCTCGGTGCGGGGAAAACCACTTTTGTGCAGGGAGCGGCGAAAGCGCTTGGCATTACCGAGCAGGTAACAAGCCCGACGTTCGTGCTCGAAAAGATCTATCAGCTCGAAGGGCAACCCTTCGACAAAGCTCAGGGTAAAAAGTTCGAGCGCTTGATACACATAGATGCGTATCGCTTGAAAAGCGCTCACGAACTCGAGATCTTGGGATGGGAAACCCTGTTGCAAGATCCGGCGAACCTCATACTTATCGAATGGCCCGAACGTGTTCAAGAAGCGATTCCTAAAGACGCAATTCTGATCACGTTCGACATCTCGGCGGACGAGCGTATCATCACCCTAACGTATGTCGAAAAAAAAGAAAACTGAAACATCGGCCGACAAAAAAGAGAAGAAGCCCCTCGACGAGGCTCGGGGTAAACCCTTCGACAATACTCAGGGTAAACCGCTGCGATTAGTTCTTCTCGATTCGCACGCCATTTTGCATCGCGCCTATCACGCGCTGCCGGATTTCTCGTCGAGCAAAGACGAGCCGACCGGCGCCTTATACGGCCTCATGCTCATGCTTTTCAAGATCGCCGAGAGTTTGAAACCTGACTACATCATTGCAGCACGGGATCTGCCGGGGGCAACGCATCGACACGAGATGTTCGAGGCGTACAAAGCGAAGCGTATAAAAGCAGACGATCAGCTCGTCGCACAGCTCGAGCGCGCACCAGGGGTATTTGAGGCCTTCGGTATCCCCGTATACGAATATCCTGGATTTGAGGCAGACGATGTGTTAGGTACCATCGTGCAAAAAGTAAGCGCCAGGCGCGATCTCGAGACCATTATCGCAACAGGGGACATGGACACGCTCCAGCTGGTTGCGCCCCGCGTTCGCGTGTTTACACTGCGCAAAGGACTCTCCGACACCGTCATTTATGACGAAGAGGCGGTAAGAGAACGATATGGTTTTGAGCCTGAGCGTATGGTTGATTACAAGGCGCTTCGAGGCGATCCATCGGACAACATTCCAGGCATCAAAGGCATCGGAGAAAAGACCGCCACCGATCTCATCAAAGAATTTGGCACGCTCGATGATATCTATAAAGCACTTGAGAGTAATTCGGAGTCATTTACGAAGAAGGTAAAACCACGCATCGTGGAGCTCTTGAAAGCAGGCAAAGCGGACGCTGCATTTTCAAAAACACTCGCCACGATCCAGCCGAATGTCCCGATCGCATTTGAATTGCCGCGGCAACACTGGCATCTTGTCGAGCACGCGCAAACGATCATGGATCTGTGCGACACGCTCGAATTCAAATCACTCAAGGAACGGGTAGCTAAGTTGGTGGGAGCGCCGGTGGAGCAAAAGAGCGAAGAAGCACAGTCCGTTAATACACAAGAGCTTCGAGAAACGTCTATTGCACTTTGGCTCCTGCGCTCCGACATCACGAATCCGACTCTTGAAGACATTCTCCGCGAAGCAAAAACTGATGATTTTGACAAAGCGCGAGGAATTATTTTTACGGAATTGCGTGCCACGGGGAAGCTCGCAGAAATATTTGAAAAAATAGAAAAACCACTCATCCCTATCGTCGATCGCATGAATTCCGCCGGCGTGTATATAGATGCCCCGCACCTCAAGGATCTCGCCCGCGAATATAGCAAAGAGCTTGGCGTCTTGGCAGGGCGGATATACCAGCATGCTGGCCACGAATTTAATATCAACTCGCCAAAGCAACTCGGCGATGTGCTGTACGACGAGCTAAAGATCACACCCGAGCGGCAGAAGAAAACGGCGGGCGGACAGCGCACGACCCGCGAAGAAGAGCTCACAAAGCTCTCGGCCCTTCATCCCGTAATCGCAGACATTCTCGCGTACCGAGAACTCCAAAAACTTCTTTCGACCTATATAGAGAAGATGCCGGCACTTCTCGGCAAGGACAGCCGCCTACGAGCGGAATTCCTACAGACGGGGACAGTCACGGGCCGCATTGGATGCCAGAATCCAAACCTCCAGAATATTCCGATCAAGACAGAGCTTGGACGTCGGATACGCTCGGCTTTTGCAGCTCCCCGTGGTCGCGTGCTCGTTTCTCTCGATTACTCCCAAATTGAGCTGCGTATTGCGGCAGGGCTCTCGGGCGATGAGAAGTTGGTCCGGATCTTCAAAAGCGGGGGCGATGTGCATACAGCTGTTGCCGCCGAAGTATTCGATGTTCCACCCGAATTGGTAGATCGAGAAATGCGCCGCAGGGCAAAAGTAATTAATTTCGGCATTCTCTATGGCATGGGTGTGAACGCCTTACGCGCAAATTTAGGCGCGGCAGTCTCTCGCGACGAAGCCGCAACCTTCCTCGCGGAGTATTTTAAGAATTTCTCCGGGCTCGCCCGCTATATTGAGCGTACAAAAGCCGAAGCGGCGGGGCGCGGATATACAGAGACGCTCTTTGGAAGGCGTCGCTACTTTCCGGGACTCCAATCATCACTTCCGGGACTGCGCGCCCAGGCGGAGCGCATGGCGATCAATGCGCCCATGCAGGGGACGCAGGCCGACATCATCAAGCTTGCGATGGTAGAGGCCGATTCGCTCATAGTTCAACATGGCTGGCGCACAAAATCTGAGCTGGTGCTTCAGGTGCACGACGAGCTCGTGTATGAGCTCGATCGCGATATTGCACAAGAGGCGGCCATCGTCATACGCGAAGCAATGGAAAAGGTTGCGCCTACACAAGAGCTCTCGGGGGTTCCGATTGTTGCTCAGGCGTCTGTTGGTTCGGATTGGGGTACCATGCAGAAGATAGAGCGCTGATATGCCCGGCAGGACAATTTCGAATCGCCTTGTATGAACATTCACCGACCTATGAAAAGAAAAATCACTTCATTGATATTGCAAAACGTTCGCAGTTCGAGTTTCGGCAGGAATTATTCGAAATTGTACTAGCCGGGTATGTTGCATTTCTATTTTGGCACTGACAGGAAAAAGGCTCGCACCGAAATGAACGCCGCCATCGAGCGCATGGACAAAAAAGCACTGCTCGTGCGCATCAGCGATGCCAATCTTCCGGAGGACCTTGCCGCCGCGCTCTCAGGCGGCGGGTTATTTAGCGAGAAGCGAGCGGTGGTCCTCGATGGCGTACTTGCCAATGATGAAATGCGCGAGCGAATGCTCGAAGCGCTTTCCAGTATGCGCGATAGCGAAGAGAGGTTCTTTATTCTTGAAGAGAAACCAGATGCAGCAACACGTAAGCAAATAGAAAAGTACGCGGGGAAGTCCTATCGGTTCGATAGCGCAAGCGCGAAAAAAGACGGAAGCATTTTTGGTCTTGCCAACGCGCTGCGAAGGGGGGATCGCAAGGGCCTCTGGGTCGCTTACCAGCGGGAACTGGCGAGCAAATCTGCACCGGAGGCGATACATGGCGTACTTTTTTGGGCAGCAAAAGATATGTTCATCAAGCCGGCGGCCGGCATTGCTCGTGTACGCGCAAAAAAGCTTATCGAAACGCTTGCTGAGCTCCCTCATGAAGCACGTCGACGCGGAGAAGAGATGGAATATGCACTTGAACGCTTCGTGCTTTCGATGGTGTGATATTATTGCCCCATGGATGCGGTTCGCTCGCGACTTTTTTGTTCGGCGCTTGTTATTAGTGCGATTTCCGTCGCACTCTTTGTGCTTTTTCCTGCGAACGCGTACGCAGTAACTCCTACAGGCAGCTCGGGCGTCAATTTGAAATGCCTCCCCTATGTGATACCAGTATGTTCATGCGGCATGGAATTAAAAGGTAATCCTCCGACTTGCAAAGGAAGCCCAAACAGATTCATGTGTGATTGCACAGATGTTACAAACGGTCATCCAACTCCTGGTAAGTGCATGTCAACAGGGCAATGCAAAGCCACATCGCCAAGCGGAGGTGGAGACCTAAAGAGCCTTATGGACGCGATGAAGGGCATCATGGATATGTTGAAGCCAAAAGACAAGGGTGGAGAGCCACCACCCCCTCCAACGGACCCAACAAAGACCGGCTGCACAGGAGTGCCGTTCCAGACATCGGATGTCTCGCAGATCTCAAACCCGTGTGCGCAGTACACACCCTCTGTGTCAGGCTCGATCAATACAGATGGCTCGGACAGCACCTCTGGCGACCTCTTGAACTCGCTTCTGGGCGGCTCCGTATCTGATCAAATTGGCACAGATACCAACACAGATACCAGCGGCGGCACTGACACCAATACAGATTCTGGTACGAACACGGACACAAATAGTAGCAGTGGGAACAGTACAACAAGCACAAGCACATCGACAAACGATCGCCGTGTTATTTTTTCATCCACAAGCACAGCGGGGATAGCGATTCCCGGAGGCTCGCGCGGAGATATACAGGTGCGATGGGAAGGGGCGACCATCATCGGCGGAAGCCGCGATATGCAAAGCAATACAGAAGTTGCCGGATTTTACGGCGCAGAAACATTTGGGGATGCGTCGCAGGGTGTCGTTGCGCACTGGTGCAAGACGCGCCCCTGGGCCACGAACTTCCTCTCCAAACTCGTAACGCCGTCGCTATTCGACAATCTGTGCACCTGGCGCGGACTCCAGGTCGGGACACCGCCCCCCGTTTCTGCCCCCGTCGTCCAAGGCACTGCCAAAGCAAAGCCAGCTGTAGCGAAAGCGACCACGACACCGGCCACGACAACGCCAGCAATTCCTCCAAAGGTCGATATTTGGGCCGTGCCCGCTACCGTCCCGCTTGGAGGGCGCACTTCTATTTTCTGGAATGCCAAGGGTGTAGAAAGTTGCGTTGAAAGTTCGCAAAGTGGCAGCTTCAACCAGTCATCGCTCTCTGGCGGCGCTGCGACAGTGCCCATCACGCAGGCGACAACCTTTACGATCGTCTGCAAAGTTTCTGACGGCACGGAAATAAAGAATGCAGTCACGGTCACTTTAAAGATCTAATCTGGCCTTCACCCACGCATTGTATAATCGCGGAATGAATCTTTTTGATGGGGCGCTCCAGCAGCTCGCGCGAGCCACGGTCGTTTCCCCTATCTCCGACGCACTCCATCAAAGACTCCTGAAGCCGGAGCGCGAGATCACCGTTGCTATCCCGGTTGGTATGGACAACGGTACGCAAGAGCTCTTTGAAGGCTACCGTGTGCAATACAACTCGCTGCGCGGCCCATACAAAGGGGGTATCCGGTACCACCCGCAGGCAGACATCAGTGAAGTGCGAGCCCTTGCATTTTGGATGACGATGAAATGTGCGATCGCCGGGATTCCCATGGGCGGCGGCAAGGGCGGCATTACGGTGGACCCAAAGAAGCTTTCAAAGCGCGAACTTGAAGAAATCTCGCGCGGATGGGTGCGAGCACTCTATCCCGTGCTCGGCCCCGAGCGCGACGTCTCGGCGCCCGACGTGAACACAACACCTGAAATTATGTCGTGGATGGCAGATGAGTACCAAAAGCTCACGGGAGACACGCGCAATGCCACATTTACCGGCAAACCTCTGGATGCGGGTGGCTCAGAAGGGAGGGGTGCGGCGACAGGGGCGGGCGGATTGTATGTATTTGAAGCGCTGAAAACGAAAACGAAACTTCCCACATCTGTCACCGTTGCAATTCAAGGCATGGGCAACGTAGGCGGGAACGCGGCAAAGGTTTTCCACCAGCACGGGCACAAAGTCATCGCCATGTCAGATTCTAAAGGCGGCATTTACAGCGAAAAGGGACTTGATCCAGATGCAGTGGAGATCTACAAGAAACAAAACGGTAGCCTCAAAGGCTTCGCGAGTGCAGAGGAGACCACGAACGAGGAGCTGCTCGAGCTCCAGTGCGACATCCTCATTCCCGCGGCGTTTGAGAATCAGATCACCAAACAGAATGCCAGCAACATCCGCGCGAAAGTGGTGCTTGAGCTCGCAAATGGTCCAACGACGACTGATGCCGACGATATTCTCTTCAAGAAAGGAATTCATGTGATACCCGATGTGCTCGCCAACGGTGGAGGAGTGGTAGTCTCGACATACGAATGGGAGCAAAATCTGAAGAATGAGCATTGGAATGAGGATGAGGTGCTCGGGAAATTGCGCAAGCTCCTCGAGCGCGAGTCATTGAGCGTCTGGGAGCGAAGCAAAAAACTCAAAACTGATCTGCGCCGCGGTGCCTTCGCCCTTGCCCTCGAGCGGCTTGAGGAAGCGCTCGAGCATTCAAGATCTTGACTTCACACTGTCGTCTGAATGCAGGCATACAATAGCAGTAATGTTTAGAGATCGGCGCGATGCAGGAATGCAGCTTGCGAAAAAGTTAGCGAAATACCGCGGGGAAGATGCGATCGTGCTTGCACTTCCGCGCGGCGGGGTCGTGGTCGGCTACGAGGTCGCACACGCGCTCGACCTCCCGCTCGATATCGTCGTAGTGCGCAAGATTGGGCATCCCTCGCATGAGGAGTTTGCGATCGGCGCTATTGACGAGCGGGGCACCATTCTTTTGAGCGAACAATCAAAAAGCGTGGACCCAAAGATCTTTGCACAGATGGCGCGCAAGGAACTCGAGGAAGCAAAGCGCCGTGCGGAGCTCTACCGAGCGGAGCGGCTTGTGCTCCCGATCAAGGACAAAACGGTGATACTCGTTGACGACGGCGTTGCAACAGGTCTCACGATGCGACTTGCAATCAAGGTCGTTAAGGATCAGGATCCTAGGAAGGTCATTGTTGCGGTACCAGTCGCTGCAGCAGACACGGCAGCAATCCTTTCGCGCGAAGCCGATGAGCTTATCACTCTGGAAGATCCGCGGGAATTTCTTGGCGCCGTCGGCGCGCACTATGTTCACTTCGATCAGACTTCAGACCAGGAAGTCATCCGCTTACTTCATGTCCCCCCGCCAGGAATCGGACCTGGATCACGTGCTTAAAAGGCACTTGCTCTACCACTGAGCTACGAGGGGTACGCAAAACTATAACCCCTAGAAGCGAGAAGCTCAAAGTCACTAGAGAGGCAGGTCGAAGGCGAAGGCGCCTGGGCCCGTGACAAGAAGCGAGAGGCAGATGACGAAAAGGAGGGCGCTTGCGGTGCGGGAGATCGGGAAAAAAGCGGAGTAGTGGCGTTTCCAAATGAAAGCCTTCATAGCGCCGAGCGCGCCGAGGATCGCGAATGCCTGCGTATAAATCCCACCGATAAGCCCAAGTCCGATCACAAATTCGATGAGCGATGCTACGACCGGGATCCATGTACCCCTACCCACCACCAAAAAGTCGATTCGCCCGAGCTCCTCGCGCTTCTCGTAGTGAGTCCATGCGAGAAGCAGGAACACTACTCCTGCGGCAATGCGCAGAAGCGTCGAGGAAAGCGGGGAGAGAAATAGGATCTCAGGAAATAGCGCAAGCATAGCTGATAGCTTCTAGCTTATAGCTTTTAGGAAATACCACAAGACCCGTGATACGGTATTCGCATGCGAGAGGTTACGATACTGCTGCACAATGTCAGGAGTGCCCACAATGTGGGCTCTATTTTCCGCACTGCGGATGCTGCGGGCGTGAAAAAGATATATCTCAGCGGCTACACGCCGATCCCAATAGATAGATTCGGCAGAGCACAGAAAAAGATAGCAAAGACCGCGCTGGGCGCGGAGAAGTTCCTCCAGTGGGAATATTGCAAGTCGCCTATGCGAGCAATTTCAAAATTGAAGAAAGAAAAATGGAAGATCGTTGGAGTGGAGCAGCACGCGCGAGCGAAAGACTATTCGTCTATTCGCACGAATAGGCCTATAGTGTTTGCTTTTGGCAATGAAGTCCGCGGACTCTCAAAGAACATTCTCAATGTATGCGACGAGATACTCGAGATCCCGATGCATGGGGCGATGGTTCGACAGGCTCACCATCCTCGCCATTCTGGTCGAGGAAAAGAATCACTCAACGTGTCGGTCGCTGCCGGAATTATTCTTTTCTCAGTACGTTAAGACGTCGACCGTCTTTCCTTCCGCGTCCAAGAGCTGGATCACGTCGTGCGTGTTGGACCAGCGCTCTGCAGTGAACACAAGGTACGCGCGCCATGTGGGAAGTGCGAATACTGGGTTGCTGCGATTGGTATTAGCGCAGCCGTTGTACGACATCGTGCTTGCAATGAATGAACGGCATGCTGCCTCGAGATCCGAGGGCAGGCTGGTCGGGAAATGGCACGGCTGCAATGACCGGAAATAATCAAAACACGAGCTCCCGTAGGTGCGCAGATTGTCGGCGCTCATCGGGAGTGCATCCGAGGGAGTAGGACATGCGCGCGAAAGTTCGGGGGTAAAGCTTTGCAGTTCACTCAAATAGCCCGTGCACATACTCTCTCGGAACGATACGCCGAGAGGCGAAGCGGCCGTTGTGATTATGGCTGAAGCTCCGGGCTCTAGGTATATCGGCTCCACGTTGTTTACGGCGCCAAGGACAAAAAAAGGAGCTCCTTGTGGGATGCTCGCGCTTGTTCCCGTAACGGAACTTTGAAGAGTCCAAAAACTAACCGGTATTGGCGCCGCGTTGCTTCCAGAGGCGGTAATTTCGATATATTCCAATGCGGGGCTACTCTCGGTGGCGGTGTTGCTCGTAATCTGCACTCTTCCTACGTAAGGCGAAGGGTTGCTGAATTTCTGCGTTTGCGATTGCGGCAATACGGTGCTCGGCATAGAGACCTGCTCATCGGCGCCCGCCGACGCATTTTGTGTATCGGCCTCTTCCGCGTATCCAGAAATATCCGGCCCACGCGTCGGTGACTCGGCAGGTTGCCACGGCAGCCTGATGAACGAGCCGGACGGGCTTTTCCCGATGAAGAAATCGAATGGGTTCATAAGCGAGCGAGCGGTTCGCGCGACCGCCCCCCAGCCGCCCGTCACGAGCCAGAAGATTATAAGGAGGATAACGAAAACGATAAGAGCGGTCCAAAGCACCCGTTTGATCATACGAATAGTATACCTGCTACTTCTTGTGCGAGCCTAAGAGCCGCAGAGCTTCGCGCAGACGCTCGCTTGATTTTTCTATTTCAGACGGCACGTTTCGCAGCGCATCGCGCGCTTCCGCTTGCGTATATCCAAGCGCACGCATCGCCTCGAGCGCTTCCTCGTCGCCATGCAAAGACGCAGCAGTGCCCTCCTGTGATGCGCCTACCTTCTCTCTCAGCTCGAGGACGATCTTTTCCGCGGTCTTTCTGCCGATGCCCGAGACCTTGGTGAGGTACGTCGCATTGCCTGCGGAGATGGCGCTTTTGAGCGTCTCGACCGATGCGATGTCGAGGATCGCGAGCGCGGATTTTGGCCCGATCCCGGAAACGATAAGAAGGAGCTCAAACACTTTTAATTCTTCTTCGGTAGAAAATCCATAGAGATCGAGAATTGCTTCGCGCACGGCGAGATGCGTCCAGAGCGACGCTTCTTGATCGGGCCGGAGTTTCAGGAGAAGTTCACGCGTTGCAAATACTTTGTACCCCACGCCAGAGGCAGAGATAATAGCGAATCCCGCGCGCACCGCGGCGACCTTTCCCTCGAGCATTCCTATCATTGCTGCATGATACCGCAGTTGCGCCACCGCTCCATGTGCGGTACCATTCCGCCGTTATGGCAAATACATCTTCTGCGAAGAAGGCACAGCGCGTAGCGGAGCGCAAGCGTGTGTTTAATACGCGCCGCAAAAAGGCGGTGAAAGATGCGGTCAAGGGAATGAGCAAACTAGTTGCAAGCAAAAATGCCAAAGAGGCGGGAGCGATGCTTCCGACCCTCTACAAGGCGATCGACAAGGCTGCAAAGAACGGCACGATCAACAAAAATACGGCAGCGCGAATGAAATCCCAGGCAGCTCGCGCACTTCGAGCGATAACCGCCTAACCCGGTAGTGTAATTTCGGCTCGGCTTCTTGCCGTCGCGGCTGAAATCGAGGTCGACCACGCAGAATAACGTTTCTAGCTTCGTTTACTCTTCTCAGTTTTCGCCTACGGCAAGCCGAAATTCTACTAACCGGGCTAAACTCTCCACTTTGCGCCTTTGCAAATGCGCCCTGCTGGCCGCATTATTGGGCTACATGCCCCATAAGAAAATCTCAGCCGATTCGCGGCGTCACAATCGCGGAGCATCTTCTCTGTTTGCGCTTATTCTCGCTGCGCTCCTCAGTACTTCCGCAGCGAGCATCCTCCCCACGACCGCCTACAACCCAATGGCACAGCTTGCATCGACTGCACCGGCCGGAGAGAAGACGTCGGATTGTACGGAGGAAGTAACGCAGCCGGATGGCACAAAAAAGAAAGTCGGCGCCGATGTAACGATTGATGAAAAAGGCACTCCTGGTCCTGAAAAAGCAGATACTACAAAAGCAGCCGGCAAGTGCGATGTGAAGTACAAGGATGAAAACAAAAGGGAAAAAGAGGTAACAATTACAGCCAAACAAATGGAAGAATATGTACGAAACGGATCACTGCCGAATGGCGTGACGTACAATCCCACGACCCATGGATTTGCTCCGGTGGCAGCTCCGCCTGTACCAGGCGCGCCCGGAGGCCCGAGCGGGTCAGGAGAAATCAGCGGCGCGTTTGGTGCGGGAGCCGGCGCCGACGCTGGAGCTAGCGTCACGCTCCAGCCAACAGGCGCACCAGATCCGTGGGGAGGTGTGCCAACGGGAAACACGGGCGTCGGCGCGATACCGGATCCGTCTCCATCTGGCGCCTTCGGCAGTGGAATTACTTCGCAAAATGCGTTCACCATGCAGCCAATTTCATCTGCCATACCGGAAGGAACACCGTGGCAAGCCTCACCGGCACAATCTAACTGGACCGGACAGAACACAGCGGTGCCGTACCTCTACAGCAGTGGTGACGGTAACTACACGACGGGCTTTGCCGGAAATCTCGGCATCGGCTTTGAATACGCTCCGGTATGGATGGATACCGTGAGCGCACCGGTATTCGACCAATACGGAATATATGATGGAGGAGAAGGAGGCAACCGTTTGGGTTATAGTGTTGTTAACGGATCAGCCCAGCCATTTTCTGCATATGGAAGCAGCGACAGTGATGTGGGTTGGTTTGTTCGTTCCAACGCTTCTGGATATTTTGGCCAAGAGCTTTCGGGTAGTCCCAGTGACCTTGCATTTGGACAAGGCGCGCAAAGTCCTGCCGTTCCGTTCACAGAGGCAGGGTTGCCGTTCATGCCAAATGACCCAACGACGCAGCCACGCTCGCTTCTCGACATTGCTCGCGACTATCTCGGGGGAAATACCGGCTCTTCACGTGTTGACGCAAATGCATTCGCATTTGCGCCGGGCGCTCAGAATCCGGTGGTGCCGTTTACGCAAGGCCCTCTAGCGAGCCAGCAATTTTTCGGTGCGACCGCCCGACCACCCGGAACGTTCCCGAATGCTTCTGCCATGCCATTTACGCAAGCAGATGGAAGTCCAAATAAATACCCATTCCAAAATTACTTTGGCGCTCCCGTTCCTGGCTCGTCTCCTGGCGCACGTCCCGCAGACGAGTTCAAGCCGCCGCCCGCTGCACCTCCGCCCGCCGCGCCACCGCCGGCTGGACCACCTGCGGGCCCACCCGGTGGGGGCAATGACAAAGGAGAAAAAGGCGGTGGCGGCGGAATGCCAAAGATGCCTGAGATGCCAAAGGGTGGTGGTGGGGGCGCCCCGAAGCAACCTGCACAACAATGCTCATCTGACCAGAACGTATATGCCCAACAACAGCAGCAGTATCAACAGGCGCTCCAGCAATACAATTACCAGCTTCAGCAATACAATTACCAAGTCCAGCTGAACCAATACTACGGCTCGAGCGCTCCGACACCGCCGCCCCCGGCCCAACCCTCACCGTGTACTCCATCGACGGGGACTCAATGCCAGAGCCAGCCGCAACAGCCGGCAGCTTCAGGCTGTAGTGTAGGGTCCTGGCGCGCTACATATAGCGGCACGTGTGTCGCTGGGTGGCAGTGTATTCCAAGCGCCACGTCCACATCGCCGACCTCGACAGCGGCGACCCTTACGTGCGCGCCAGAAGTTGCCGACGTCGGAATGCCGATCAACATCAGTTACTCGTGTGCTGCCGGCACGGCCTCGAGCACGGGCTTTACTGTCACTACACAACCTTCGGGAACGACAACGGCTACGATCGCAAATCCGCCGGCTGGAGCGAACACGGCAACGTACGCGCTCATGTGTTCCAACGAAGGGAAGACTGCCGGCGCGCAATGCAGCGTGCAGATCAACAAGCCCTCTATCATTCTTGTCGCGAATCCAAAGTCTGTTGTGTCGGGCCGCACATCGCTGATCGGTTGGACGACGACTGGCATGAACGCATGTGTGATCTCTTCGCCTGCCGATGATCAGGCGCTCTTTACGTATCGCAATTCCTCCAACACGAGCAAGAGCGGCGCGGCCGAGACATCTGCTATCACCAAAGCCACCACATTTGTCCTTACATGCGAAACCATGGCCGGTGCCATAAAGAGCGCATCGATCAGCGTGGGCGTCTCTGGGCAGGGAGGTGTGATCACAGTGAGTTCCAACGCATCAGCAACCGTGAAGCACGGAGACACTATTGCGATCACGTGGGAAGCGCTTCGCCAGGCATCAAGCTCCGCAGTCTCTCTGTGGCTTAGTGACGTGCTGACCGGATCCACGACGCCGCTTATCAAAGCATCGCTGCCGCTCAGTGGCACCTATAGCTGGCAAATTCCGGCGGCCAACAGCGCGTGCTCATCCGTGTATCTCAATGTATGCGGCGCTGACTTGGTAGTGGGCGGACGCTATGCGATAGAGGCCGATGTCTATACGCCGGCTGATGCCTATATCGGTGATGAGACGCAAAACTCAAATGGCCCCGATCCCGAATGGGGGAATTATTCAAAGACCAACGCATTCACGATTGGCAGTAGCCAGTAATGACAGAGCGACTGCTCGCTCTGTCATACGCAGCTACTGAGCCGGAGCGATGTCGCAAAAGCTTTTGCGACCGCGAGGTGGGGGAGCCGCGACCGAGGCGAGTGACGACGAGCCGAGAGTTGTGGCCGTAGCTTGCTTCTCGAACGCGCGAAACGTGCTACATTAGCTTCCGTCAGGCTCTCGTCGTTCAATGGATAGGACACTTCCCTGCGAAGGAAGAAATGCAGGTTCGATTCCTGCCGAGGGCAATAACGGGTTTTCCACTTTTACTTCGGCAGTAGCGGCAGCTTAGCTGTATGATTGAGGCATGTTTGACCACGGGCAACATTCCCGCGGCCTGCGTTCGCAGGCAGGCTTTGCAGTGCTGCCCGTCCTCGGCCTCATTGCGATTGTCGGTAGCTTGGCAGTCATTTTTGATGCCGTGCAATCAAACCCCCTTTCACAAACGGCGGGAGCGCGTCTTGCCGCCGATTTTCCGTCACGGGACCAGACCGTCCCAGTTGACAGTAGTCCAACAAAGACTAATTCATCTTTTACGGGATCGGCAGTTCCTTATACGGACAGCAAGCAATTTTATTCAGCCACAGATGCGCCGATGCCAACCAAACAAGATTCGGATGCCGACCCGGATGGAACCGAAAAATCACCATGTCAGCCGGGCGATAAATACAAAATTGTGAATGGCCAAACCCAGACGTGTAACGGAAAAGAGAATCAGAAAACGTGCAAAACACAGTCTTGTGAAGGGAGTGGTAGAACTACGGCTCAAGTAGCTGCATGCCGCGAGCAGAATCCGCAGTGTGAAGTCGAATTTTGCGATGCCAACGACAAGAATTGCAGAAAAGTCCGGTTCACACCGGGCCAAAACGATGCCGCGTTCCAGAAAGCATTGAATTCGGGAACGATCAATGACTTTGGAAAACAGCTCAATCAACAAGAGTTGGCAAAAATTCTTGCAAACATGACACAAGAAGAGAGAAAACAAATCCTCCCTAATCTGGGGCTACCCAACAATACAGTTAATGGAGCTTTCAGTACACTTCAGCAAGACTATGCGAGAGAATTAAATAACAACGCGCGACAGATTGACAATCTCCAAGCACAGTTAGACACCTGTGCACAACAAGGCAGTGGTATTTGTTATGACGACAGGCTTGTCGACCGTGTCGCGGAGGAGCAACAGAAGTTGCAGGAAAGGAATAAAGAACTTGAGGAACAAATGCAAAATTTGGCTACTGAACAAAAAGCACTTACCCCGGAAGATGGCAAACGACCAGATAGCACAGACGATGAACCAATAGGGAGTGTGGACTGCAACGAAGACCGGACTCACTGCACTGGCGTCGTATACACAAAAGAAGATGTCGACCGCCTTAACCAACTTGGCTTTACCTGTGAGCAAACGGATGATGGGATTGCTTGCGAAAGAACACAAGCTCCAGGTTCGCCGTGTCGGGCAACTCAGGACTGCGGAGGCAACCAAACATGCAATCCTGGCACAAAACGATGCGAGGTCGCTCCCCAAAGATGCCCTAATGGTGGGACACCTCCAGATTGCAGTACGTTTACCCCTGGCCCAGGTCCGCAGCAGCCTCCGAAACAGCAAAACCCGATCCAGGATCTTATGAAATCTCTCGGCAAGATGTTTGGTGGGGGCGCCAAGCCCGGTGGTGCTGGTGGGGGGAGCCCTCCGCCGCAACCTCAGCAGCCTCCCCAACAATGTTCGACCGACTCCGCCGCATACCAGCAGCAACAGCAGCAATATCAGCAACAGCAGCAGCAATACAACTATCAACTGCAACAGTACAACTATCAGCAGCAATTGAATCAGTACAACAGCACCTATTATGGGAACAACTCGGTGCTGCCTCCGCCACCAATGCAACCTCGACCGTGCACTCCCTCGACAGGCAATCAATGCCAATCGCAGCCGCAACAGCCGCCCGCCTCGAGCTGTACGGTAGGCACATGGCGGGCGACCTACAGTGGCGTGTGTATCACCGGCTGGCAATGCATTCCCAACACGTCCGAGCCTCAAATCCCGAAGGCCGAGCTTTCGTGCGAGCCGCAAGTCGCCGATGTCGGCATGTCTTTGAATATTAGCTACTCCTGCTCTGCCGGCACCGCATCAAGCAATGGATTTAAAGTCACCACGCAACCATCGGGCTCGGCGACGACGATAGTCACCAATCCGCCTGCGGGCACCAACACTGCGACGCACGCCCTCACGTGTACCCACGAAGGGAAAACGGCCGGTGCGCAATGCAGCGTACAGGTCAACAGGCCTTCAATTATTCTCGTAGCAAATCCAAAGACTGCTGCTGCGGGCGGCACCTCACTCTTGGGCTGGCTCACGACGGGCATGCAATCGTGTACGGTTAGCAGCCCTGATCAGGCCGATTTCACCGCGCGTAATTCTTCAAACACAAGCGTCAATGGCGCTGCGACCACCTCCCCGATTACTTCGCAAGCGAGATTCCTACTACACTGCGAGACGATCAGTGGGGGTACGAAAGATGCAACGACGACCATTAGGGTGATCCCGTAAAAGGCTACAACCCGAAAAATTCGAGGATCTTGTGCGCAAAAGGTTCTCTCATGGGGACCTCTTCGACGCGTTCACGTAGGTAGCTGCGCACGACGTGCGGGTCGATATTCTCTAGGGGAATGACGAGGTTGGGCGCCATAAATTTGACCGTATCGACGAGTAGGAGCGGTCGGTCGCCATGCTCCTCTTCTACCCAAAAAGAGATGACCTCTTCATACGCATGCATCACCTCTCCCACCCGTATGCCACGGTCCGAGATCTCGAAGCGCTCGAGGTCCGGCGGCACATTGGCGAGCATGCCGAGTATTGCCGCCGCGATGACAATGAGGATCGCAAAGAAAAAATCGTGGAACAGGATGCTCGTGAGCGCGGCCGAGACAGCGACAATTCCGAGCGCCCAAAACCAATCATTCCCGCGAGGGACGTGCTCGTGCTCGTACGCGCTCCAGCGCAAAATGACTCTCTTGGGAGGCATGGAAATAAGTATACCGTATAGAGTATCCCGTATAGCGCGGAAGACGCAGTAAATTACTACGTTCTACGAACTACTTTCTGCGAACTAGCCCTTACGGCCTGAAGAAGTTGTTGCAGCCTTGTACGTAGTTGTTATTGGCCTGCTCCATGCAAAAACCAAGCCAGTAGTTGCTGCCCGTAGCGTCACTTCGATACGTATAGTCGTAGGTCGGTGTTTGCGGATCAGCGGGCACCTGTGTAATTGTGCCAGCTCCGATGAGCGCGGTCGACACAGCATCCGCTCCCGACAAGGTAGTCGTAGCCGCGGAGATCACGTATCGGTTGTTGTCGTTGTTGTAGAGCGTGAGGGCTTTTTTGATAGCATCAATGTCAGCAAGGCGGCGGGCATCTCGTGCTTTGATGCGCGCTGAGTTGAGCGATGCAAGCACGATAGACGCGAGAATGCCGATGATAGCGATAACGACGAGCAATTCAATAAGAGTAAAACCCTTAACAAAACGATTGGAGACTTTGTGCATATGCGGCAATTGTAGCCTGCCTCATGAAGCGCTCAATAGAGAGGTGTGCACATCTTTTTCGGCGCCTCGCATTAGCTCGGTATCCTGCAAAAACATAGTCGTCCGCTTCGCGGACTCGTTGTTTTTGCGGAGGGGGTGAGATTCGAACTCACGGTGCCTTTCGACACTCCTGTTTTCAAGACAGGTGCACTAAACCACTATGCGACCCCTCCAATACAGTGTTGTACCACAAAAATGCTCCCTAGTTATATTCGCGGCGCAGTTTGGTAGAGTGCTGGAATGGCACTGCAAAGCACCATAGGGTTTAAGCCCGTTGCCGCGGCGGTAATAGGCAATACCGTCGTTACCATCATTAAATTCTTTGCGGCCTCGGTGTCAGGCTCAAGCTCGATGTTCTCCGAGGCGATACACAGCCTCGCAGACACTGCCAACCAGATACTGCTTCTTATTGGCTTGCGCCGCTCACTCAAAAAAGCGGACGATAATTTTGAGTACGGGTACGGCAACGAACTTTCTTTTTGGGCGCTTATTTCAGCATGCGGTATATTTTTTGTGGGCGCAGGAGTCACGGCCTACCACGGCATCACATCTTTCCTGCATCCGCACGAAATAGAATTCTCGTGGGTCGTGCTCATCGTTTTGCTCATAGCGTTTGTAATAGAGTCGTACACGCTCTGGGTTGCCATTTCCCAGCTAAAGCGTGCTTTTCCCAGGATGCGCTGGCGGAAGCGGCTTCAGCACGCAGACCCCTCTACGCTTGCAGTGTTCCTTGAGGATGCGGTCGCTGTGTTTGGGGTACTCATCGCGGCTCTCAGCATCGCACTTTCGTATTACACAGGAGCGCCGGTATGGGATGCGATCGGATCGATCATAATCGCCACACTCCTCGGCGTGGTTGCCGTTGTGCTCATTGTGAAAAACCGCTCGTATCTCCTCGGGCGCGCGATACCAGAAGGTCTGCAGGAAAAAGTGGAGGCGCTTCTCTTGAGCGAGCCCACGATAGAGAAGGTCCTCGATTTTAAGTCGACGATCCTCGGATTCGGCGTGTACCGCATCACATGCGATGTGGAATTCAACGGCGGCGCGCTCTTGGGCGATGTCTATCAGCAATCTGCGCTCCGGGACGAATACGAGGAGGTGCGCGGCGACTACGAGGCCTTCAAGCGGTTTTGCGCTGATTATGCGGACCGTATCCCGCGCCTCATGGGCAAAAAAATAGATGAGATAGAAGCGCGTATCCGCAAAGCGCATCCGGCGATACGCCACATCGACATTGAGATCAATTAGCTTGCATATGGAACAACCGACAAAAGCAATTTCTTGGAACGAGATAGAGGAGCTGGCACAAGAGCTTGCGGATGCAATTCGCGCAAGCGGCTTCAATCCTGATTATCTATTTGGCATCGCGGTTGGAGGATTGGTACCGCTCGCGCTTTTGTCCCGTGCATTGAAGGTCAAGAATGTTGTTACGATTTCCGCGCATGCATATGAGTTTGACAGCACAAAGCGCGGTGAACTCGTTGTCACACATATGCCGGCGATCGATGTGCAGGGGAAAAAAGTACTGCTAATCGACGAGATCGCCGATTCGGGTGAGACGCTCACGCACCTAGCACGGCTTCTCAGAGAGCGCTGTAATATCGGGGAGCTCAAGACGGCGACGCTTGTGGTGCATCAGGAGCATTGCAAGAGTAGGCCAGACTTTTTTGTGTTAGCAACAGACCAGTGGGTAGTTTTTCCATGGGAATAAACATGTTGTTTACAGGCAGAGTACAAAAGGGGACAAAACGCGCAGTTGCGCTCGGGTTTCCCACTATCAATATTCCACTCGACGATGCAGATGTATCAGGAATTTATGCTGCGCGAGTGCAGGCAGGAGAGAAAGTATACGAAGCGGCCGCGTATGCCGACCAAAAACGAGGCGTACTCGAAGCGCATCTTTTGGATTTTGCAAAAGATCTGTACGGATGGAAAGTGACAATAAAATTATTAAAAAAAATACGGGAGGACAAGAAATTTTCCGACGATGCAGGGCTCCGTATCGCGATAGCGGACGACGTTGCAAAAGTGCGCGAATACTTTAAGAATTGATGGCATGTTCACCGGCGTTGTTGAAAAAACCTCGAAGATCGTGTCCGCGGAAATATGCGGGGGGTGCAGATGTGTTCGTATCCGCAAACCGCGTGAGTGGAAAGTATCAAATGGACAAAGCATATCGATCGACGGTATCTGCTCGACGGTCGTTTCTTTCGAAAAGCATTCTTTTGATGTGGAGTATATGCAAGAGACGCTCTCAAAAACGACCGCAGCATCTTTCGCGAAAGATACCGTAGTAAATCTCGAACGATCGCTGAAGTACGGCGCGCGTGTAGAAGGGCATCTTATACAGGGACATGTAGACGCGCGGATACGCCTTGCTGCCACGGTAGAGAAAGGAAGGTCGCGCGAAATTATCGTTGCCACTCCGCGTGCACTGGGGAAGCGGATTACGGTGCACGGATCCATTGCTCTCAATGGAGTGAGCCTTACGGTAGCCCGCAAGCGCGGCGCCACGATCGCGGTCGCGCTAATTCCGCACACAACTACTCATACGAATCTTGGTCTTCTATCCGTGGGCGATATGGTCAATATAGAGCTCGATCACAGCGCTCTTCTGGTGAGGCGGGTTGCCCGTGGTAGAGTGGTGCGCAATGCAACGAAAAGAATATACAAAAAGGATTAAGCCACGGGATGCCTCGAGGCTTACGGTCGGGATCGTAGTCTCCCGTTTCAACGCAGATATCACCGAGCGTATGCTCAAAGGCGCGCTTGAAGTACTTCATCTTTCCAAAGTCAGAGAGGATAACATCTCCATAGTGCAAGTGCCGGGAAGCTTCGAGATCCCATTCGGTTGTCTCAAACTTCTCAAAAAGAAAAAGCCAGACGCAATAGTCGCGCTCGGCTGTATCATAAGGGGTGAGACGAAGCACGATGAGTATCTCGCGTCAGCCGTTTCGCACGGAATAATAGATCTCATTCTTCACCACAGGGTTCCCATCTCGTTTGGTGTCATCACGACGAATAATCTGGCGCAGGCGAAAGTGCGTTCGAGTGGGAAAACGAATAAGGGGGGCGAAGCGGCGAGAGCCGCACTTGGTATGGCATTATTGTCAGTATGAAATACCCCATTGCGTTTTTTGGCCCGTCACTCATCTTTATAGCCGCCGCGCTCTGGGCGACCGACGCACCCTTCCGCTCGCATCTCACGCAGACGCTCTCCTCCAATTTCATCGTACTCGCCGAGCACGCGGTTGACCTCCTCATCGCGCTCCCGATACTCGTGTGGGGATGGCGGGAGCTCAAAAATCTCTCAAGGCGCGAGTGGCTTGCCGTCGTCTTCATCGCGGTCGGCGGCTCCGCGCTCGCTTCCGTCGCATTCACCCAATCATTTCACTATGTGAATCCTTCTGTCTCCATCCTTCTACAAAAAGTGCAACCGCTTATCGCCATCGCGCTCGCGTGGTTTTTCCTCGGCGAGCGCTTGAGCAAGAATTTTTGGGTCTGGACGGCAACGGCGCTCTTCGGCGCGTATCTCGTGAGCTTCCCCGGTCTTGTGCCGCAGCTCTACGAAGGCGAAGCATTCAATCCCAACACAATGGGAGTGATCCTTGCGCTTACCGCGGCCGTGCTGTGGGGAGCTTCGACGGTATTTGGTAAATTTGTGCTGCAAAAAGTCTCGTTCCAGATGATGACGAGCCTACGCTTCGTCGGTGCGTTCATATTTTTGGCGATTTTGACGTCTGCACAGCATTCATTTCCGGCAGCAGGCACGATGACGTATACCGACATGGTTTTCATCGGCATCATCGCCGTCACTTCGGGAGTCTTCTCGCTCTTTATCTACTACTACGGATTGCAATTCACCCGCGCTTCGATCGCGACGATCGCTGAGCTCGGCTTTCCGCTTGCCGCCGTCTTCGTCAACGCGTATTTCATCGCAAGCGCTCCCGTGCCAGGCGCTTTCTTAGGGCTTGTCGCCGGCCAATGGCTCGGCACGGCACTGCTACTCTTCGCCATGCTCATGCTCTCGCGAGTGAATCAAGAATCAACCGCCATCGAGCTTCCCGCCGCTCGGATGTAGAGGCGCCATGACACGCATCATGGTCTTTGGGACGTTCGATATGGTCCACATCGGACACGTAGATTTTTTCCGGCAGGCACGAGGGTTGGCCAAGAAACCACATTTGATTGTCTCAGTGGCGCGGGACAACGTAGTTACGCGGATCAAAGGGGAGCGGCCGCGAAGGAATGAAAAGCAACGCCATTCACTCGTTGCACGCAATACGCTGGTCGATGAGGCAGTGCTTGGCCAGGAAGAAGGCTACATCGAGCACATCATTGATGCCAAGCCCGATATCATTGCGCTTGGGTATGACCAGGGTGGGGAGTATGTGGATCGGCTCGAGCGCGACTTGCTCAATTTCGGTAAGAAGATAAGGATAGTAAGGCTTGAAGCATTCAAGCCGGAGAAATACAAAACCTCAAAATTGCTTTAATCCCTTTTCTCCTCGTAAGTCTTATTCGCCCGAATAAGGCCTATAAGGATGCGAATGTCGATCCTACGTTATACTCAGGCAATGCGATATTTGGGGGTAGATTATGGGGCAAAACGCATTGGCCTTGCAGTATCGACTGAAGGTATAGCATTCCCACACAGTACTATTCCGAATGACGGAAGCGTCTTTGTGGTACTTGGAGAGATCATTGCAAAAGAAAAAGTGGTGAGCATTATCGTCGGCGATACGCGCTCTTTTGGCGGGCATGAAAATCCTGTCACCAAAGACGCAGAGGATTTTATCAAGCGGCTCAAAAAAGAGACCGGTCTGCCGGTCGTAGCGGCATGGGAAGCAGGAAGCTCTATCGAAGCTTCGCGTTACGCCCCGGAGAATCAATCACACGACGACAGCGCCGCGGCAGCCATCATCTTGCAGCGCTTTCTCGATACCAAAGGTAGAATACAGTAACCATATGGAAGAAAATAAGTCAGAAATTCAATACGAGGATTTTGCGAGGCTTGATATCAGGATGGGGACTGTTGTGGCAGCAGAGCTCGTCCCCGAGACAGACAAGCTCATTAAGTGCACGATAGATTTTGGCGAACTCGGGAAGCGGACGATCGTTTCTGGTATCGCACAATGGAAAAAGCCCGAAGATCTGGTCGGCAAGCAACTGCCGTATATCGTAAATCTTGCGCCGCGCGTTCTGAAGGGTGTTGAGAGCCAGGGAATGCTACTTGCGGCCTCCGACGAGAATGGCGTTGCGCTCCTCGCGCTCGAGCGGAATGTTCCCAACGGTACCCGACTTCGCTAAAGCTTCGAAGGGCAGGCCAAACTGAAATAGTGGCTTTAAAACAGGGTATACTTACGAGTAATGCAACTCAAAGGTGGCTTGCAGTCTTTTTCGCGCACGCTTGCGCGGTGGTTCCCTACGCCGCAGCTTGTGTATCCGCGAGCGGCCGGTATCGATATTTCCGACGCATCCATTAAGTGGCTCGTGCTCGCGCCCTATAAGAGCCGCTATCGCCTGGCAAGTTATGGAGAGCAGCCGCTCCCCGAAGGCGCAGTCAAGAGCGGCATCATCCAAGATGCGCAAGCGCTCACACGGGCACTTATAGAAACAAAAAAACATCTCGGCGGCATAGATTGTGCGCACGCTGCCCTGCCCGAAGAGGCAGCATACGTCTTTGAGATGCACGTACCTGAAGGCACAGCGCACGACCAGGCGGCAAGCATGATCGAATTCGGCTTCGAGGGTCGTGTGCCAATCGCGCCAGGTGGAGCAGTTTTTGATTTTGATATCATTCAGAAGCACGACGATGGGGTAGGAGAGGACATTGGAGTCGCGGTCTTTGCCCGCGAGCTAGCAGAAAGCTACGTCTCTGCTTTTAGCGCCGCCGGCATCAACCTTCTTTCGCTCGAGATCGAAGCGCGCTCCATCGCGCGCGCCGTTTCGAGCGGCGAGCGAGATGAGCCCATTACGCTTCTAGTAGATTTCGGGCGGGCGCGCACGGGATTTGCTGTCTTAAAAAAGGGAATCCCGATCTTTACCTCCACCGTTGAGGTCGGCGGCGACATGATCACGCGCACGATAATAGAGAAACTTTCTCTCTCGCCTGAGGACACGCAAAAATTCAAAAATGACCAAGGGCTATTGGCAGATGCGGGACCGAAATCTCCTGAGGTTGAAGCGATCATCGGCACCGCATCAGCACTTGCCGATGAAGTTGCGCGCCACTACCACTACTGGGATACGAGAAGAAATGAGCACGGCGAGCGCATGACGCCGGTCGGGCGCGTCATACTGGTAGGCGGCAGCGCCAACCTCAAAGGCCTTCCCGACTACATCGCAGGCCGTGTGCAGGCACCGACCGCTGTTGCCGATATCTGGCAGCACATATGCAATTTCGACGAATACATCCCGCCCATTGACCGCCGCGGGGCACTCCAATATGCGACCGCCGCAGGGCTCGCACTTCGATCTTCATAAGTCATGAGCAATCTCCTTCCACATAGCGCTCAGCTTGCAGTATGGAGGACGTATCGTACACGCTACATCATTATGGGCTCGCTCGTCGCGCTCGGTGTCGCAGCGCTCTGCGCCCTCACACTGCTGCCAAGCTACTTGGCGCTCCATAGTGGAAGCGAACAAGCGACCAGCACTCCGGAGAAGATCGCATATGCGAAAGATAGGGAAGCGATCAGGCGCGTGCAATCACTTCTTGCGGTCCTCTCTCCGCTTGTAGCGGCGACCACGACGCCGACTGCAGCTATCGAAAGGGCGCTCTCTTTGCGGCCTGCTACTGTCAAGATTGACCACATTGCATATACAGGAGGCAACGGAGGTTCGCTCATGATCGTTGGCTCGGCCACTACGCGCGAAGCGATCAACGGGTACCGCCAAGTTCTTGCAGCCGAACCACTCTTCAAAAGTGTATCTATCCCTGTGGGCGACCTTACGAGCGCACCGGGCAGTCAGTTCTCGGTGAGCCTCTCTGGAGATTTTTGATATGCGCTACCGCACCTATCTTGCCTGGTCACTTCTCGCTCTTGCGCTTGTCGCATGGGCTGCGGTCGGATTGTTCGGGTGGATTATCTATGCGGACGAAGAGGCGCGTATAGAGCAGGCAACGAATGCACAAAATGAATCACTGGAGCGGGCGACTACGGTACGTACACACGCGATCGCGCTCGACACAGCAGTGCAGAGTACGCAGCTTAATAGTTTTCTTGATGTCGACGTGGGCGCTGTCGCCTCGATGATAGAGGAGGTGGGCAAAGCTGCAGGCATTGCCGTAAAGTTGGGAAATGCGGTGCCAGAAAATGTTCCGATGACCTCAGAAACACTTCCGATTGAAGCGATCGGATTCACCGTGGAGGCAGACGGCACATTTGCTGCGCTCATGCATCTTGCCCAGTTGTACGAGAAGCTGCCGCTCCCTTCCACCGTGACACGTATCGATCTCGAACACGCGCCTGGCTCAGGAACTCAGTGGCACATGAACGCTTCGATCCGCGTCTTAACAACCTCAGATGTCTCGTCATGAAATTCGGCGGCGACATGTTGAAAAATATTGGAGAGACGATCAAGAATCGCCATGAGCCGGAAGAGATCCGCCGTTTCTCCGATCTGTATTGGTACTCGCTTCTCATCTCCGCCTTCGTCGTTCTTATACTCGTATTTTTGTATAGCACATGGGCCCTTCTGCGGATCTTGAACGACCTGAGCTCCGCCCCCGACACTTCGGGCCCCCCGCCCCCCGCTCTCAATCGCGCGGAACTCAATGCGGTCATCCAAGAATTCGAGTCACGAGAGACAGAATTTGAAAACTTGAAAGCAGCCCGTGCCCCCGCACGAACCGACCCGTCGCGTTGACCGTACGCGCTTGCGCGGCTAGGATTGGAGAGTTCGCTGCCCTCGTAGTTTAATGGATAAAACTCCGGACTTCTAAGCCGGCTATGGGGGTTCGATTCCCTCCGGGGGCAAAATAAAATAGGTGAGTGGGCGGTACAGGACTCGAACCTGTGACCTTTCGCGTGTAAAGCGATTGCTCTACCAACTGAGCTAACCGCCCATGTGCCTGATTGTAGCCGATTTATCCACCGCACACAATTGAACCCCCATGGTATACTTTTTTAGTATACCGTTTAGCAAGTATGAAATCAGAAGAAAAAAAGAAGGCGATTCTTCTGCGCGAGCAGGGGGGATCTATCAAAGAAATAGCGCGTGATCTAGGTGTCGCGGTGTCGAGCGTTAGTCTCTGGGTTCGCAGCATAGTACTAAGCTCTCGACAGCGGCAGCTACTTACCAAAAGAGGCTTTAGCGTCGATGCCATCGAGAAAAGAAGGACGGCTCGTATCGGGCGCACACAAAGACAGCGGCAGGAATTAATGGATACGGCGAGCAAGATGATAAAAAGATTATCGCAGCGCGAGCTGTGGCTCATTGGGATCGCGCTGTATTGGGGCGAAGGTGGCAAGACCAATCACGGGGCGGCTCGTATATCGAACAGTGACCCAGCTGTGATCCAGATCATGATGCGTTTTTTCCGCGAAATTTGTAAAGTACCGGATGAGAAGTTCAATGGTCACGTACATACATTCTCCCACCTTAATGCGGAAGTGGCTGAAAGATACTGGTCTGGTATTACTGGAATTTCAAGGAATAAATTCTACAAGACTTATTCAAAACCAAGTATCGCCTCAAAAGGCAAAAAAGATTCATTGCCGTACGGCACTTTCCAAATATATGTAAACAACACTAAACTGTTTTTTACTATCATGGGTTGGATCGAACGGTTGAAAACCTTTGGTTGAACCCCCAGCGCGCACAAAATCTGTTTCGGGAAAAGAAAGCAAGAGCTTGACTTTATAGTCTCATTCATGGCTTAATGGCCGTCGGCTCACTTCAAACGCGATGGAGATGGAAATGGACGCGAAAGACGTTGCTAACCGAGTGGCTAAGGGCGCAAAACGCTACGACCAGCAGAAACCTGATTGGTGGTCAACGAAGAACATTGACATCGAATCGCTGCATCAAGGGCATCCGAGAGCAGATGTCGTCGGCCAGAATCGGAAGAACGAGGCGGATTGGAATGGTCAGTTCGACTATTCCGTCCTCGGCTTGGGCAGCATTCAAGAAGCGGCCGCCGAAGGTTTCTACTTTACAGTGGACGAGGACGGGTTCACCGACTCAAAATCTGACACTGTGAAAGAGAATGAACTTCTCACGGAGGCGTGGAGACAAGAGATTCTTGCACGTCGTCGTTCATGAATCACCAAATAGCCAAAGGAGGCTAGAATGAACTGGAAGCGTATTGGCTGGTATCTCATCGGGATATGGCTTGTTCCACTACTCGAAGGGCTGGTTAAGCTACTCGAATCTCTTTCGCGATTCTTGGAGAGACATCGGGAAAAGGTCGAGGGATTCGCACGCAAGATGGAGGAGCGGAAGAAAGCCTCGTGGTCGACAAGGGTACTCGGTAAGCTCGACGACTGGCTCATCGACAACGTCTTCCAACCCACTTCTGACTGGTGGAGAAATAGGACGGGGAAAAGCAATTTCTGGGTTGCCAAGATGTTTGCGTGGCTGGGACTCATCATCGCCAGCTGGAACGTTATCGCAAACATCCGAATCGATTACGTTGTCGCGGCGTACGTGGTCGTTTCGGGAATTGCTTTCTGCGCCTTTATGTTCCGACTCATCACCATCATGGACAAGGACGCAGAAGACATCGAGCAGGAACTTGAAGCGACGAGAACTGCGAATCCTGTTCGGCTCTTGCTGGTCGATGAACGCACCAGGTCATTGTGGAACGCGCTTTTGTGGGTCTGCATGACGTACGTGGTACACGAGACACGGTTCTACAGCCCGTTCTTCTGGTCGGCCGTCTTCTGGGTTCTCGCGTACATACCAGTGCTCTATTTCATGTCATGTACGCCAAAGCCGCGGAGTCCATTGAAGGCGGGCAACGAGCTAGCTGCGCAAGCGATTAACTCCTCGTAGCCTGAACGCCAAGACAAGAGACTGACCACCACCCGACACGCAAGTGAAGGGTGGTGTTTCTTTTTCGGCTAGCTAGACGCGTCCCGATTTCGTACCATACGACGCATGGAGGAGATACTCTGTATTGTTTCGGGGAAAGTGCAGGGGGTTTTCTATCGCGACTTCATTGCCTCGCACGCGCGAGATTTAGCCCTTACCGGATACGTCCGGAACATGTCGGATTCCAGCGTTGAGATCGTGGCGCAGGGATCTCGTGCCGATCTCGAGAAATTTCTGGAGCACGCGCGGCGGGGACCGTTCCTGGCGCGGGTGTCGAATATCGAAGTGGAATGGCAGGAGCCGACCGGACCATATAAAGCATTTGAAGTTGTTTTTTGAAGCTCAAATGGTATACCCCGTGAGATAAGCATTCCAGAGTAAAAATAGGAATTCTTTTTCTCCAACTGCACTCTCGATCGAAAATCCATCTTGTAATTTGTTATCTCATGGGGTATAGTGCCGCGACATGAAAAACGCAGTCAAAGTCTCACCCGTAGACATGGATGCGCGCAAAGATCTCGACCTCCGGCCGGGAGATACCGTGCGCGTACACCAGAAGATCGAGGAAAAGGGGAAGTACCGCATTCAGATCTTCGAGGGGCTCGTCCTTGCGCGAAAGCACGGCACCGAAGCAGGCGGCACTTTCACCGTGCGCCGTGTAGCTTCCGGCGTGGGCGTCGAGAAAATATATCCGCTCTATTCTCCGATGATCGATCGCATCGAGCTCGTGAAGCGCGCACGAGTGCGCCGCGCCAAGCTCTACTACATCCGCGACAAGGTAGCGCGCGAAGCGCGTCGACAGCTGCGCCGCTCCCGCATGATGGTCAATGTTTCGGGTGTGACGAAAATTGTCTCGAGGGAAGAGGAGCCGGTGATCGCCGACGCGGACGCCACCGCTGCCGCGGAAGCGAAAAGTGAGTAAACATTTGAAGATAACGAAAATGTTGGATATAGTGGGCGAGCTGGTATAGATGCGCGGGTGTTGAAACTGGTAGACAAGCTACCTTGAGGTGGTAGTGCTCGCAAGGGCGTGGAGGTTCGAGTCCTCTCCCGCGCACAGTAGTAGCTACTAAATCCAAGTTTGGATTTTTCCAATGGACTTCGCCAAGCGAAGTCCATTGGTTTTGAGCCGCGCCGCGCGCTTCGCGCGCTTGAAGTGTGAGGTTGGAGCCGAAGATTTTTTGGAGGGGGATTTTTTTGGAGGGGTAGTCTTTGGATTTCGCTATTTCTTCAAGCACTGAAGCCTCTTTGAGCCACGCACGCATGGGTTCGAGCCACACGGCGGCGTTCCGTTCTAAGCGCAGGATATTCTCTTGCGCCGACTTCTTTATGGACATTAAGGCGTGCTTGCGATCAAGATAATCGCAGCGCTCAATATCTTGTTCGACAAAGAGGTCGGTGAGGCGGGCAATTTTGCCGTCCAAGTCGGCAATCTTTGCCCGCATCGCTTGAACGGACGCCGCCGCCGTTTGAGAGGCGTCTTGTGCGTCTCGATCTGCCATTTTGTTTAATTCTTCCGCCCAATGGCGCGGCAAGTGAAAACGCGAGAGCAACGCGGAGAGTTGCGTATCGAGCGTTTCCTCTCGGATGTACGCGCCGGAACACGCGCCGCGCTTCTTCGTACACCGATAGTACACGTATCGGTGGACATTTCCATTTTTTTGATATTTAAATTTCTCCTCGCATGTTATCGAGCATCCGCACTCGCCGCATTTCAACAATCCACAAAGTGCTTGCGGTTGTTTGGTCGGTTTCTGCACCTTGCCGCGCAGAGCCAAAACTTTTTGCACTTTGTCAAAAAGTTCTTTAGCAATAATCGGCGTATGCTTCCCTTCGTACACTTCTCCGGCATAGCGGAAGTGGCCGTAGTAAAACGAATTCGTAAGAATGAGTTTTGCTTGGTCTTTTTTGAGCGGACGATTGCCACTTTCACTCCATCGCCTTGTTGGCTTCGTGTGTATGCCATGCTCGAAAAGAAAACGGCTGACATCTTCGAGTCGCGAATGATTTTGAGCGTACAGCTCAAACACTGCGCGGACGATTTTCGATTTCTTCTGGTCTACAACTATTGTTTTCGTGCGCGGGTCATTGAGATACCCAAGCGGCGCTTGGCCGGGATAAATACCCTGCCGCGCTTTCTGCCGCAAGCCGCGCGCTGTGTTGACGCTCAAATCGCGCACATACTGATTCGCCATGCCAAACTCGACCGACATCATCAGTACATTGTCAGCGGAATAGTAGGCGCGATCATGCGTTTGTATGTGCGCGATAGTGCCATTCTGCAAAAACCAACTAATCTGTCCGCCGTCCACCGGATTACGAGCGAGCCGATCAAGTTTCCAACAAACGACACCGCGCGTGTCTCCGCGTTGAATACGGAGCATCATGTCATTGAAAATGGGCCGCCCGGGCATTTTCGCTGACTGCTTTTCAACGAACTCGGCGGCGATCTCTAAATTATTTTCTCGTGCAATTGCGCGCAACTCGTGGAGTTGCGCTTCGATAGACAACACCTGTTTGTCCTCAACGTCGGTAGATTTTCTAGCGTAAAGAAAATATTTTGCCATAGGTTCGTTAGAGCGTCATAACGCTACATCGAATAATAATACCGCATCTGCTACGATACGTGCAAGTATGAATATATCGGTAAAGTTTGGGAAAAGGCTCAGGACTATACGTCTGAAAAAAGGAATGTCGCAGGGAGATGTTGCAAAACGCCTAGAGGTTCATCGAACATATATCAGTAAGATAGAGCGCGGCATTCAAAATCTTTCGTTGAAAGGCATGGAAAAATTAGCAAAGGCAATCGGAATATCGGTTGGAGAACTGATCAAGTGAATTTCGGGGAGCCATCCCCGCCGTTTATAATGTTCCTCAAAAACGGCGAGGGATGGACAGACTGTGCGCGTACTGGGCGGGTGGGACAAGCACTCCACTTGTATTGCGTATTGCATTTGGATTCTGCATTTGCATTCCCCCTCCAAAAAATCCTCCCTTCAAAAATCTTCGGCTTTTGAATTTTTGCGAACCTCATCCTCCACGCGCGCGAAGCGCGCGGCGTGCCGCAGAATCAATGGTTTTCTTTGGCCGCCTCCAAAGAAAACCAATCCGAAACCGACCTTGTCTCTCGTCTTGTGAGTATCTACAACGCTGCTCGAACCCATTTTAACACCAACGCTGATTGACTCGCACGCTCCGCGCGCGTGGTGGCTTTGTACCGGATCGTACGATTC
>Ga0155802_116_pt1 | contig 64277 bp, 87 predicted proteins | sample RifCSPlowO2_01_FD_107456 | JGI IMG/M metagenome (GOLD analysis project Ga0155802, IMG submission 107456) | Candidatus Kaiserbacteria bacterium RIFCSPLOWO2_01_FULL_54_22
CCTTCTTTTTTGACATTGAGTTAGAGTATACCCGATTCAGCACGCACTACGTACCGGAACGCGGAAGCGCATTGCCGTGCGGGGATACTCACCGATTGGCGATGTACTAGGTCAGTTGCTCGAACCTCTTTTCAATGACGTCCCAATTCAAATTCTTGAAGAACGCATCGAGGTATTTTCCTTTGCCTTGCGCGCCGTAGTCGAGGATAAAGGCGTGCTCCCACACGTCGAGCGCAAGAATGATGGGAAGCGTAACGAAATGCCCCTGATGCTGCTCGCCAGTGAAGCCGGCGAGAAATTGTTTCCCGACCGGGTCATAGTAGAGGATGGCCCATCCGGGTCCGCGCATGTTGCCGATCGCTTTTAAATATTCTTGGAAGTATCCCATGTATTCTTTTTTCAATTGCTCCCCGAGCTTGCTCTTTTCGTCGAGCGCCTTTGTTCCACCCTCAAACTGCGCGAAGTAAAGTTCGTGCAAACGCATCCCGCCGAATTCAAACGAACGGCGGCGGATCAATTCTCCGAGCGCAATGGCATGTTTTTCAGTGTCTTCTTTTGCGTATTCGACGAGTTTCGTCGATATCGCATTGAAATTCTTTACATACCCTTCGTAGAGTCCGATGTGTTGCTTTACCGACTCATCTGAGATCCCATCGAGCGATGGAAGATCGAATTTTTTTGCTTCGTATGTCATCGAAGCAGTGTATACCATCTTTCATGAAGGTAAAATGACGGGATGAGGCGCAGCGTTCAGATAAAAGCAATTGTAATTCTACTGCTGCTCATGCTTGTGCTGTGCATTTGGTACGCGATCGCAGCCGAAGATCGGCGGGGACTGCTCATCGTATCGTTCCTCGATATCGGCCAGGGCGATGCGATCTTTATCGAAGCGCCTACGGGTAGGCAAGTGCTTATCGATGGCGGCGCAGGCACTGCTGTCCTGCGCCGCCTCTCAGGAGTTATGCCGTGGTTCGATCGCACGATAGACGTCGTCATCGGCACCCATCCAGACCAAGACCATATCGGCGGGCTCATCGATACACTCGCTCGCTACAAGGTTGCTATGATCGCTCAGTCGAGCGTTACCGGCGATACGCCGATATGGGATACGTTTAGGAAGAAGGTTGCTGAAGAGGGAGGATTAAGTTTCTTTGCTGAGCGCGGACAGATCATCGCCCTTGGCGAAGGCGCATATCTCGAGATCTTGTTCCCCGATCGCGATGTCAGCAATGTGGACACCAATACTGGCTGCATTGTCGCACGCGTAGTGTATGGCATCACCTCATTTATGCTCCCGTGCGATGCGCCGCAAGCGATCGAGAATTACTTGGTGCGCTTAGATGGGAGTGGGTTGCAATCGAATGTATTGAAAGCAGGGCACCACGGCTCGAAAACTTCTTCAGGGCCTCTATTTCTTGGATACGTCGCACCAGAGTATGGAGTCTTCTCGCGTGGCTGCAACAATAGCTACGGCCATCCTGCAGCCGAAGTCGTCGCACGCTTCGCGCAATTCGAGATACCTACGCTCGACACGTGCACCGAGGGGACAGTCACCTTCGTGTCGGACGGAAGTAGTGTGAGGAGGCGTTAGTTTACAAGACCAGCAGCCTTTAACGTCAAATATGCGCCTCGCTTTTTCATCGTCTTCAAACCTTTTGCGGAGACGGTAATGGTGATTTTCTTGCCGAGCTCGGGAATGAAAAGCGTCTTCTTCTGGAGATTGACTTGGCGGCGGCGTTTGCCGGTCGGGTTGAATTTGGTCGCACGCGTCCTGTTGGAATACCCCCCGCCCACCTGCGAAGTTTTTCCGGTGATATCACAAACTCTTGCCATATATTTTTGAATGGCCTGTTATGCCTGCCCCGTAGCCAAAGCCGAAGGCTTTGTGGTACTGGGGTCACACGTTCTTGCCATACGTCGCAGCACTCTAGCGTGGTAGAAGGGAAAAGTCAAAAAATGCTACAATAGCGCGATGGGCGGAGACGCGGTATTCATTATTGTAATCATAGTTTTCTCCGTCATCGTCCACGAAGTGATGCACGGCGTTGCTGCCGATTGGCTTGGCGACCCGACCGCACGCTTAGCCGGGCGCCTCACGATCAACCCGATCCCGCATATAGATATCTTCGGTTCGATCATTGTGCCGATACTCTCTTCCTTCACTGGCACGTATTTCGGATGGGCGAAGCCAGTGCCGGTAAATCCCTATAATTTCAGGCGTCTGCAGCGGTGGGGCGAGGCGATCACAGCCATCGCCGGGCCGCTGTCGAACCTCGGCCTCGCGCTTCTCTTTGGCCTCTTGATGCGGCTCGGCATGGCGCCAGAGCTACAGCTTCTTTTTTTCTACGTGGTCGCTATCAACTGCTCGCTTTTCATCCTCAACATGATACCCATCCCGCCCCTCGATGGCTCAAAGGTGCTCGGCTCCATCCTTCCGGGCCCGCTCGGCGAGGCGTACCAGAGCCTTCGCGATATTCTCGAGCAGAATTTCTTTCTTGCGCTATTTCTCATTCTCATGCTCGTCAATGTTTTCGGCCAAGCGTATGGCTCTGCCGTGTACGCGCTGGCATCTCTGATCGGGGGAATATAGCGTAGAGCTTGCGTTTCAGGGGCTCAAACGATATACTCCGCGCACTCCCTTCGGGAGTTTTTAATTGCCACATGTCCACCATCAATCAGCTCACGCGCAAAGGCCGCACCAAGAAGGCGTGGCGCACGAAGACGACCGCGCTTTCGCGCGGCTTCAACACGCTTGAGAATCGCCCAAGCTTTTATCCCGCGCCATTCAAACGTGGCGTGTGCACGCGCGTGACGACCAAGACTCCGCGCAAGCCAAACTCCGCAATCAGAAAAATTGCTCGCGTTCGATTGACCAACGGCATGGAGATCACCGCCTACATCCCGGGCGAGGGGCATAACCTCCAGGAGCACTCGGTCGTGCTGGTGCGCGGCGGCCGTGTGAAAGACATCGGCCTTCGCTACACCATCGTGCGCGGCAAATTGGATGCGACAGGCGTAGAGAAGCGCCGCCGCGGCCGCTCACTCTATGGCGCCAAGAAACCCAAAGCTGCAAAATAATATTCACCACTAACTACTTTCGACTAACTACAAACTAGTGTATGCGCCGCCCAGTTAAAAACAGGATTCAGCCCGGGCCCGACGAGCTCTACGGCTCGGTCAAAGTCTCTAAGCTCATCAATTATGTGATGGAACGTGGCAAGAAGGACACCGCGCGGAAGATCGTCTACAAAGTACTGGAAGAACTAAAGCGTGACGGCGATCCGGTCGCGCTTTTAGAGCAAGCGCTCGACAACGCATCTCCGACAGTCGAGGTCCGCTCACGCCGCGTCGGTGGCGCCAACTACCAGGTGCCGCGCGAGGTGAGTCCCAACCGCAAACTGAGCTTAGGCATGCGCTGGATAGTAGAAGCCGCCGAAGGCACGAAAGGCAAGCCGATGAACGAATCACTCCTCACAGAGCTCAAAGCGGCAATAAAAGGCGAGGGCGTAGCCGTCACCAAGAAAGAAACGACTCACCGCATGGCCGAGGCCAATAAAGCCTTTGCCCACTTCGCGTGGTAATCTCGTTTCGAAGTATGCTTGAGATGGATATATCGCTTCAAACTCCAGCTGGTAGAACAAGCGATATAGCTAGTGCAATTTGAAATGTTTTCTGAGTTGTGTATCGTTCTCGATTCGCTCGAGTACCCCGTACAAAATATATTTTGATAGATTTGACTCGCTTTTGATGAGCTGTACAAGCTCTTCGCATTCGTGAGGAAATACCCAGATACTCTGTTGAAGCATTGCAAAACCTGCTCTCTTCAAAATACTGCGCACCTTGTATCGCAGAGGGCCGTACTTTTGGGGGATATCAAAAGTTGCCAGTCGCCATTTTCCATCCCACGTTGTGTTGCGCAGCGATTGCATATTCTTTCGGACCGCGTTCCCGAGAGATAGCCGACCTTTGCCGGTGATAGATAGCCGCTCGCCGCTCGCTTGTATGTATTTTGCACCTATTAGCCTCTCAACAGCGATCTTTCTTCGGTATCGCTGCATTGCACGCTCTCGCGCAAGCCTATGCATGCGACTCGTCGAACGCGCAGAAAGGAGAAAGCCATACATGAGATCGCCAAAACTCAATTCTTCCAACACGTCGCGCTCGATACTACCCAATTTGCGATTTGCTCTTCTCTGTTTCATAATGTGTATAACTCTACAACATCTAGCTAGTAGTTCAAGCGATATATCCGATCGATTAGGCGTCTAAAAGGCATCACGCTGTGGCTTTTAGGGGTTCCGATCACCATTATTATCTTGCTGCACTTGTTCAACATCCTGTAAATTCACAGAGATCTAATGTGCCATCGCTATAGTAGCAATATGGTACCAGTAATTTCATTTCTCGCGATCGCTGTTGCGGTCATGCTCGCCGTTTTGTTGTTTGTCGTAATTCGGGAAGCAATCATCGAAGAGTTTCCAGACATCTAAAACCGAAGCTACGCCTTTGCTTTTTCTTGGAAATCCGTTATATTTCTTGAACGCGCGTTGCGCGTTTTTGTTTAAACAACTATGTCTCGTGACTACCCATTGGAAAAGGTACGGAATTTTGGGATAGTAGCGCACGTGGATGCGGGCAAAACGACCACGTCTGAGCGCATCTTGTACTACACCGGCGAGTCCCACAAGATCGGCGAAGTGCATGAGGGCAATACCGTGACCGACTGGATGGAGCAGGAGCGCGAGCGCGGCATCACCATCACCGCCGCTGCGATCACGTGCTTCTGGAACCCGACCTACATGGGGACTGACACTTCTGCGAAAGTCCGCTTCAACATCATCGATACTCCCGGCCACATCGACTTCACCTCGGAAGTGAAGCGCTCGATGCGCGTCTTGGATGGCGCGGTCGTCGTCTTTGATGGTGTCGCCGGCGTCGAGCCACAAAGCGAGACCAACTGGCGCTACGCGGAAGAAGCCAATGTGCCACGTGTCTGCTACATCAACAAGTTGGACCGCACAGGAGCGAGCTTCGAAAAATCATACGCATCTATTCTCGATCGACTTTCCAACAAAGCAGTGCGCCTGCAGATCCCGATCGGGCTCGAGGATAAATTTGAAGGCGTTATCGATCTTCTCCACATGAAGGCGTACCACTTCGAAGGGGAGATGGGTGTCAATGTCGTCGCGGGCGAGATACCGGCAGGGATGAAAACCGAGGCGGATAAATATCATGCAGAGCTCATCGAGCGCATCGTCGAGAATGACGATGCTGTCATGAGCGACTTTTTGGATGGTAAAGAGATCCCGCTCGAGACGCTCAAGACGACCCTTCGTAAGGGCGTCATTGCCAACAATATTTTTCCTGTTCTCACGGGCTCCTCCCTCAAGAACAAGGGCGTCCAGCTCGTTTTGGATGCCGTCGTCGATTACCTTCCGTCGCCTAAAGACATGCCGGAAGCAAAGGGGATAAATACTGACACCAACGAGCCCGAAACACGCCCTGCGAGCGATGAGGCGCCTTTTGCCGCACTCGTATTCAAGCTTCAGGTTGACCCATTCGTGGGCCAGCTCTCGTTCTTTCGCGTCTATTCGGGCACTTTTTCTGCAGGCGATACGGTGTACGATTCTGCGAATAATAAAAAGGAACGTGTGGGCCGCATCGTTCGCTTGCAAGCGGATAAGCGCGAAGATGTAAAAATAGTCTACGCCGGAGAAATAGCAGCGGCAGTCGGCATGAAAGAGGTGAAGATCGGCCATACGCTCTGCGATGCCGAGCACCCCATCGCGCTCGAGTCGATAGTATTCCCTGAACCGGTCGTTTCGATGCGCGTGGAGCCCAACACGAAGGCCGACCAGGAGAAAATGGGCATCGCACTTTCGCGCCTCTCAGACGAAGATCCGACCTTCCGCATCAAATCAGATCCTGAAACGATGGAAACCATCGTCTCCGGCATGGGCGAGCTCCACCTCGAGATCATCGTGGACCGCATGAAGCGCGAGTTTGGCGTGCAGGCCTCGACTGGCAAGCCGCAGGTCGCGTACCGCGAGACTATTTCTGGGTCCGCCGACGTCGAATACAAACACATCAAGCAAACCGGTGGCCGCGGCCAGTACGGCCATGTGAAGATCCGCGTAAAGCCGATGGAGCCGGTGGATCCCGACAAGAAAGTGAAGAACAATGTCGAGCGCGAAGAGCATTTCGAATTCATCAACAACATCAAAGGCGGCGTCATCCCGCAAGAATTCATCCAGCCGGTCAAGAAAGGCCTCAAGGAGGCGATGGAGCGCGGCATTCAAGCAGGGTTCCCGGTGGTGGACATTTCTGTCGAGCTCTACGACGGCTCGGCTCACGACGTGGACTCATCTGAGATCGCATTCAAGTTGGCAGCTATCAATGCAATGCAAGAAGCAATGCAAAAAGCGAAGCCCGTGCTTCTTGAGCCTATTATGAAATTGGAAGTTGTCGTGCCGGAGAAATTCATGGGCGATGTGACCGGCATGATAAACAGCAAACGCGGCGCAATAGAGGCGATGGGGGAGCGCGGGCAAGCGCGCGTCATCACCGCCAAAGTACCGCTCTCCGAACTCTTCGGCTTTACCACCCAGCTCCGCTCCGCGACCGAAGGTCGCGGCGTGCCGAATCTCGAGTTTTCGCACTACGCCACCGTACCTGGAAACGTTGCGCAGGAAGTGATCGCCGCGAGGAAATAATATTACACTGTGCCTTTGGGGTCGGAGCGTTTATCTTTTTCGAACGCGCTGAAGTCGATGAGCTCATCTGAGAGAAGTCCGGTCATCCATTCTCTATTTAGACGCAGGTCGTTGCGGAGCTGACCCATCAACTCGTCCGTAAGCTCTTCTCTCTCTGCGCGGCTACGCATACGACAACGGCGGCACCCCGCAGTACGAGACGCGTTGCAGCGCTGTGGGCGCCTCCACTCAAAACGCAAACCTCGCCTCCGTCCTTACCGCACTCGAATCCACACTCCAATCGCTTTTGCAGGGGCTCGGGCTTTGGGATTAAGCAAATTTTGCTCGCCCACAGATTCACCGCGCCGGTAAAGAAACGGTAGAACCGTGCTTTATACTGTTAGGTAACGCCATGAGTAAGTATTTTGCAATTCTTGGCCTGCTTCTTGTGCTCGCCATTGTTGCGGCAGTGTATGTCGCGCAGCCTGTGCGTGAGCCGCCACCCGAGGGCCGACCTGCACTTCAGAACATCCCGCCGCTGACACCGGAAATTGAAAAGCAGCTTAGAGAAAGTAGAGGGTTCGAGGTTTTGATCTCCTATACTGACCGCGGATTCGAGCCTCTTGAAGCTACGATACAAAAGGGAGAATCCATCCGCTTTACCAACAACTCCTCAAGCGGCCTATGGGTCGCAAGTATGGGGAACGATGCGGGCCCGCAGTATCCAGGGACCAGCAATTGCGGCGCGAGCCGCCTCGACACGTGCAATGCACTCGAACCTCTGGAGTTTTGGGAGTTCACGTTCAACGAAGCGGGCGACTGGGCGTTCCGCAACAACGTCACGCAAGAGCATGTCGGCGTGATACTTGTCGAATAGTCGTATGATACGAAAACTTCGGAAACATGCAGAGCATCACGCGGGGTTTGTCGCACTACTCGCGATACTCCTCATCATGGCTCTCGTTTCATCATCAGAGAATGAGCCCACGTCTTCTTCGGAAGTCGGATTCACGGACACCTCAATAGGCGGGCTTGCCATCGTACCCGCTTCCTGTCCCTCCTCGCCCGACTACGCGGGCCAATGCGATCCTGTCGATCCGCCAGGCGATTCCGCGCCCGACTGTTACCTCGTGAGCAACAATTATAATACGTATGCAGGTCAACAAGCGACCCTTTCTTGGAGTTCTCGTCAGCAACAGCCGTGGTTCCCGACCTATCTTGGCGGGAGTATTTCACCTTCTGTCGGATCCGTCGCGGACAGCGGGTCAACGGAAGTCTCGCCGACACAGACGACTACCTACACCTACAGTGGCCAACGACTGCACTATGGCGGGACCGCCGCGTATAGCTTTGACTGCGATGCGACTATTACGGTCACTCCCGCCGCCAACTGCTCTTTCAACGGCCAGACTGTATTACACGGACAATCGGTAACGGCATATAAAGACCCAACGGTGGCCTACGGCCAATCCTGTAACTCGCAAAACCGCACCTGCAACAACGGCAACCTCACGGGCTCCTTCGCATACAGCTCATGCACCGTAGGGCCTCCCGGTTCCTGTACCTTCAACGGCCAGACGATCGCGCACGGCTCCTCCGTTACCGCATACCAACAGCCCAACGTTCCTTATGGGCAGTCATGTAATCCGCAAACGCGCATGTGCACCAATGGTTCTCTCTCCGGCTCGTATCAGCACTCCTCGTGCACGCCAGCCGGCCCACCTAATGCGGCGTGTTCCTTAAACCTAAATCCGAGTACGGTCAATCAGCCTAATGGAGCTACGCTCTCGTGGTCGAGCGCTAACGCGACTAGCTTCTATATCAGCGGCGTCGGCTACGTTAATCCAAATGTTGATGGGTCAACCACGGTCGCTCCTTCACAGACGACGAGCTACTTCGGCGGAGCGTATGGCGCGGGAGAAACCGGCGAGTGCAGCGCGACCTTAACCGTGAACCGCCAATGCACGACCCCGTGGGGTGCCACGGTCACGCATGGCAATTCCGTGACCGCATGGCAGGCATCGACAGTGCCATACGGCTCCACGTGTTCTTCGCAAACGAGAAGTTGCAGCAACGGCACGCTCTCCGGCTCATATCAATACCAATCCTGCTCCGTACAGTCGCCCGCGAACTGCACGCTCAATGGCGTCACGGTCATCCATGGCCAATCGCGCACCTTCTACTCCGTGCAAACGGCTCCCTCCGGCGCGCTCTGCTCCTCCTACACACAGAGCCGCACATGCACCAACGGTTCGCTATCCGGCTCTTCCTCATATCAATATGCCAACTGTTCCTGTACGCCGACGACCGTCTACTCGTGCTCGCCGCAAAATGTGGTACGCACGGTGACAGACGGTTCATGCAACGTTACCGTCACAAATCCCTACGCCACCTGTACCTCTCCCGCTTTCTGCTCTGCTCCTTCTTCGGTGTGTCTCATGCCTCCGCCTGTCTATGTTCCAACACCAGGCGGCTTCACGGGTGAGCTTGAAGCACGGCCTTCGCTTGTCAACCAAGGGAATACCTCGACGCTCTACTGGAACGTCGACAACGTCACGAACTGCACAATAACGGGCACCAACAATCAGCAATGGACCGGAGCGGATGCAGGGTGTAATGGATCTCGCTGCGATATGTCGGCCGGCAAGCAGACAGCGGTACTCCAATCACAGGTTACCTACACGCTCGCGTGCACCGCCTTCACCGGCGGCGTGCCGCCATCGCTCAGCGGCTCCGTGATAATCAACGTCACCCCTCTTTTCAAGGAGCTCTAAGGAGCTAAAGGGGTTGACCCCGTGAGATAGGCGAAGCTGCCGTTCTCTGGGGTTGACTGGCAATTCTGTTTTGTTACTATGCCCCCACGCACGCTCCGTGCGTATTTTTTTCCGCCGAAGGCGGATCCTCCTCCGGAGGATGCTTCAAACCTTCCTCGTGTGGCCTAGCGAACCACGTTGAGCGAGAAGAGGAGAGCAGAGAATTCCTGGAGCACTCAAACGCGTTGGCAATTATTTATTCATTATTAGTTTATTAATTTTGTTTGGCTGCCAGCTACAAGCTGCCGGCTACAAGCTAATCATATGGCAACAGAATTTAATCGAAACAAGCCGCACATCAACGTCGGCACGATCGGCCACGTCGACCACGGCAAGACCACACTTACCGCGGCGATCTTGAACGTGCTCTCGAAAGCGGGCAACGGATACAGTGCGACCGTGAAGGGAGTCGATGACATCGACAAAGCGCCCGAGGAAAAAGCGCGCGGCATTACGATCTCGCTCTCGCACTCTGAGTACGAGACGCCTGCTCGCCACTACGCGCACGTCGACGCGCCAGGCCACGCCGACTACATCAAGAACATGATCACAGGTGCTGCTCAAATGGACGGCGCCATACTCGTCGTTGCAGCAAGCGATGGCGTGATGCCACAGACGCGCGAGCACATTCTCCTTGCACGCCAGGTCGGCGTGCCGAAGGTCATTGTCTTTTTGAACAAAGTCGATCAAGTGGACGACAAAGACCTCATTGACCTCGTCGAAGAGGAAGTCCGCGAGCTCCTCGAGAAGCAGGGCTTCGACGGCAAAGCTACTCCCATCATCCGCGGCTCGGGCTTGAAAGCGCTCGAATCACCGGAGCAGGGCAATGAGTGGAGCGACAAAATAATGGAGCTTGTGAAAGCACTGGATGAATTCATCCCGCAGCCGGTCCGAGAGCTCGACAAGCCGTTCTTGATGCCCATCGAAGACGTCTTCTCGATCGAAGGCCGCGGCACCGTCGTTACGGGCCGCATCGAGCGTGGGCAGGTCAAGGTCGGCGAAGAGATCGAGATCGTCGGCATCAAGGATACTGCCAAGACGACCGTGACCGGCATCGAAATGTTCAACAAATCGCTTCAGGAGGGTCAGGCCGGCGACAACGCAGGTGTGCTTCTGCGCGGCACCAAGAAAGAAGATGTGCACCGCGGCCAAGTGCTCTGCAAGCCGGGCTCGGTAAAGCCGCACACGGAATTTGAGTCCGAGGTCTACATCTTGACCAAGGAAGAGGGCGGCCGACACACTCCGTTCTTCACCGGCTACAAGCCCCAATTCTACGTCCGCACCACAGACGTCACTGGCGAAGTGACGCTCAAGGAGGGCGTGGAAATGGTCATGCCGGGCGACACCGTCACCTTCAAAGTGAAGCTGGTCGCACCGATCGCCATGGAAGACCAGATGCGTTTCGCTATCCGCGAGGGTGGCAAGACCGTTGGAGCTGGTGTGGTAACTAAAATCGTTGCCTAACCAACGCTAATAGGCTCATTTACACCATTTGAGCCCATCAAGAAAACCCGCCGCAAGGCGGGTTTTCTTGTGCTAAAGTGTTTCGCATGGAAGGGTATTCACTCGATAAATGGCGCAATGCTCCCAACAAAGATCTTCCGTCCGAGCAGAAAGTACAGATGGAGGAGTATGACACTCTTGTCGAGAAGATGGGCGTTCTTGACGAGAGTTTGAAAAGAGGAGATATAAGTTCTGCTCGCCATACGGTATCTTCCGTTCTCGCATTGTTGTCGACGATTAAACACTTCAGTGGAAAGGGTCATCGAGAACACTCAAAATTGAAAGAGGCGTATGGGGAGACTAAAGAGGGGCAGTGGATGCTAGCGCACCAAGAGGCGGAGATATCGAATGAAGTATATGACAAACTTCTTGACGACGCGGAGGATAAGCGTCGCGAGTACGCACGAGCGGTCGAGAAAGTAACCAATGCAGGGAAGGATCTGAATTTTGACGATAAAAAGGTATCGGCGGATCTCGAAACAAGAAAGGGACTGCCCCGGAAAACCCCGAGCGGGCCGTCCTTGGCAGACCAGCTAGGAGGCATGATTCCATAAACAGTGGCTCGCGAACTAGAAATCCACGACCGCCGAATAGCAGCATTGGAAGCCGCAAAGCCATAACCAATCGTTGCCGCGCCCTTCGTAACCTGTAAGGCGAAGTAGGGTATACCGTCTTATCTAGCAGTGGAAACCAGTAGAAAACCCGCTTACCATTTGGCGGGTTTTCTTTTATGAAACGAAACTCATTTTGTCGGCAAATTCGGCGGGATGTAGTGCGCCCCGATCGCGCTCATGGCGGTCGGGGCGGATTTTTTGGAGGGGACTTGCGGTCCCAGTGCATAGCGAACGCGATGCTGATGATAGCGACCGGCACGAGGTGTGCGATCCACGTGATGATGAGCGCTTTGGCGTTCAGCATTGGCCACGTGTTCTCCCATCCGCCGCACTTGAGGAAGATGAGCGAAAGGATGAGTGCGCCGAACCATACCGCTACGCGCGTCTGCGCTGGTAAGTGATGGTGCGGCGGGAGCAGTGCCTGTGCGGTCGCGATTCCCAGGGCAGAGAGAAGCACCGCCGAGTCATCGCGGAAGTAGTACACCGCGAAGGTAAGTCCGATGCCCTGATAGAGCACCGTCTCGCCCATGACGAAGAGTACGAGTTTCCACCCGCGTCCCCAGTGCCCGTCCTCCGCCACGGTGAGCGTCCTCTCGTACATCACCGCTGCCGGATTACGTCCGAGCTGTGCGAAGGCAACTCCCGCCATGAAGAGGCCGCCCATGATTACGATCACAACGAGTTCAAGCCAGTCGCTCAAGTTCGTCGGCTGATGCCTGAGCCACGCGAGCAGTGTTTGCATTCGGAATTAGATTACGGGTATGCTCTGCGGATTCGGCGGGGTGGTATGCTGGAGAGTATGAAGAAGGTTCTGTTGTATGGCGTTGGCGCAGTGGTAGGCGTAGGCGTGCTCGCGTTTGCATACTATGCGATCTCTCCGCTATTCATCAACATCAAGGTAGACGAACAAGCGCCCATGCCTTCCCAAGAAACGCAGCAAAAGGAGGAGGTGGTGGCAACTATTGTCGACACCCCGGTTCATCCAGCGAGCGGGACTGTTCGCCTTGTGGAAGCAGACGGCAAAGCCTATGTTCGATATGAGAACTACAAAACCATCAACGGCCCCGACATTTATGTGTATCTCTCCAAAGACCTCGATGCGAAAGAATTTGTAAACCTCGGTCGTGTACGGGCCACAGAAGGAAACATCAATTATGAGATCCCCGAAGGAGTGAATGTATCCGATTACAGATACGTGCTCACGTGGTGCAAAGCGTTTGGCGTGCTCTTCAACTCAGCCGAGATACATCCAGGGGCGTAACGCCCCGACGAATTCGGCGGGAGATTTATTGTGCTACGCTGAAGACATATGGAAAACACACCAAATTCGGTTTGCGGCCATGAGGGATGTGGAAAATATTGCAGACGCAGAATGAAGCCATACCACCACCATTCATTCGCGGGAGGGATATGGATCATTGGATGGCTCTTCACCATTGGCTATCTCAAGCTTTCATTTTGGTACAGCGTACTCGCGCTCCTCATCTGGCCCTACTACCTCGGCGCAGCGCTCTCGATCGTGCAGTAATCGTCAAAGGTTCGGCATATGCAACTCGTGTTGCCGACAGGGGAATACAAGGATTCGTTCATCGAGGCGGTGAAGGAGTTTCAGGCGGATCCGCAGGCGTCGGACCGGCATAAAACGTACCGCGAGCTTTCCATAGTCGAGCTTGAAGCCGATTTCGACGCGTATGTCGGGCGCGAACGCGGCTACGCGCGCGGAGAACATCTTCCCGAAGGGTTTATACCGTGGACCGATTACTGGCTTGTCGATGGCGGAAAATTCATCGGGCGCATCAGCGTTCGTCATTACCTGACGGATCACTTGAGGGAAATAGGCGGCCACATCGGCTATGACATCCGCCCGAGCAAAAGAGGGCAAGGGTATGGCAACAAAATACTTGAGCTCGCGCTTCCGAAGGTGCAGGACCTTGGCATCCAAAAAATCTTGGTTACTTGCGATGTGACGAATGCGCCTTCGCGCAAGATCATCGAGAAGAACGGGGGCATGCTAGAAAATCAGGTCCCCAATCCTGAAACCGGCATCGACAAACTTCGCTATTGGATCGATATCTTCCATCCCAATACTTAGGACAAGGACTAAGTATTGGGATGGAAAGTAGCTCGGGGGTTCGATGGGGGATATGGTAGGCTCTTTGGATGAGTTGGAGACCATTCATCAAGTTTTGGTTCAAAGAATGCGGCCCCGACCAGTGGTTTTTTAAGAAGCGGAAGGCATTCGACCGGCTGCTTCGCAAACGATTCCTATCGCTCTACGGGGAAGTGGTGCGGGGCGAGCATGCCGATTGGCGGAAGAGCCCGAAGGGCAGACTCGCAGAGATAATCATTGTCGACCAGCTGTCACGCAACATGTTCCGAGGCACGCCGGCCATGTTCGCCTACGACGCGCTCGCCCTCGCGCTTGCGCAAGAAGCGGTGCGTGCTCGCGCGGACAAGCGTCTGACGAAGTGGGAGAGAGTATTCATGTACCTTCCATTTATGCACTCTGAATCAAAAAAGATACAGCGGGAGTCATTGCGCCTGTTCAAGTCGATAGGAGACAAACAAAATACGTGGTACGCGAGGGACCATAAAAGAATAGTCGACCGATTTGGCAGATATCCGCATCGGAACTATATTCTCGGCCGCAAAAGTACGCCAGCCGAGAAGAAATTCATGCAAACACACAAAGGGTATTGATTTGCTCGACAAGCCCGCTGCAGGTGACAGAATGGGCCTACACAGACCATAACGGAGGTTAGTCGTGAGAACTTGCCGTCACTTCTCGTGGAAGAAACGCCCGGAACCGGGTTCGTGGCGCTCTTGTCGAAGATGCCAAGTACTGGGCAAGCCGCTGGGAAGCGGAGAGCAGGCAGTAGTTGTCATGGCATGTTGCACTTGGTGCACCATGCCGGCAACGGATTTAAGCGAGGGGTATGCCGCGTGCTCGCTGCATGCGGACGCAAGCCTCTCCACCTTGTCCGCGCCAGCCATCGAGTAGTACCGCGTCGGGAGCAATTCCGACGCGGCGTCTCTTTGTATTCGGTGGCTAGAGGTCTTTGCCGTTGAAGGGAGTGAACGTGAGGGCATCTATGTCTACCTCGTCGAGGCAGCGGACGTTGATGCACGCTTTTGGGAAGGCAGCGCCTTCGGCGAATGACTGCACGCCACACGTTTTGCAGAATAGATGGCGGATGGATTTTTTATTGAAATTGTATTCAGAAAGGTTGTCCTCCCCGGAGAGGAGTTTGAACTTGTCTTTATCAACGAAATTGAGCAGGAGCCCTTTCTTGTGGCAGTGCGAGCAATTGCACACGAGGACTTTTTCCAAGCCGGTCTCTACCTCATAGCGCACCGCGCCGCAATGACACCCGCCTGTATACGTAGCCATTGCAATACCGTACCAGACAATTCTGCCCTCAGGATTTCTTCATGGTGGTGGTGTATACTCTCTGAACTATTAGTAGCTAGCGCCGCGCTTTAATTGACGATTGCGCGGCATGATTTCGACAAAATCATATGAAAAAATTCTTGGCGATTTATTTGGGGAGCATGCACGACGATGCTTTTAAGAAGTGGCAGGCAATGCCGGAAAAAGAGCGCAAAGAGGTAGAGCAGAAGGGAATGGCGGCATGGATGAAGTGGGGGACGGACCATCAGACTGCGATACTTGATAATGGCTCTCCGCTCGGCAAGACGAAAAAGATAGACAAGGGTGGCGTATCGGATACGAAGAATGCGCTGTCGGGATGGGCAGTGGTGCAGGCGGAAAGCCACGATGAGGCCGCGAAGCTCTTCGAGAACCATCCGCACTTTACGGTATTCCCTGGAGAATCGATAGAAATTATGGAGTGCCTCCCGATGCCGAAGATGGAATAAGGATATGCGGATCAAGCTCGCGAGTATTCCAGTAGGGGATCAGGACAAGGCGCTGGCGTTTTATACGGAAATTCTGAGATTCGTGAAAAAGCACGACATCCCTATGGGCGGTCCACGCTGGCTCACCGTCGTCTCTCCCGAAGATCCTGAAGGAACCGAGCTTGTGTTGGAGCCCAATGCAAGTTATCCGGCGATGAAAGCGCTCAAGGAGTCACTCGTGAAAGACGGGATCCCTATTACCGCATTCCAGGTCGACGACATCCAAAAAGAGTACGAGCGCCTCAAGGGGCTCGGCGTCGTTTTCAAAAGCGTGCCGAAACAGATGGGACCTGTCTGGGCAGCCGTTTTCGATGACACCTGCGGCAACCTCATCCAGATCTACCAAGTGAGCTAATTTGCGTTTTAGCGCTCTGTGGTGCATACTCTGCGGGTTCTATGACAGCAGAAGCGACAGTCCCGTCTTCGCCCAAGGCTTCGGCGGGCAAGGCAAAAAAGCGCGTACCGCGCGCGAAGACCGTCAAAAAGACGGATGGTGTCACTGCTGTTTCTACACCCGCTCCATCTCGGACCAAGAAAGTGGAATCCGCACATCGCCTGCGCATTCGAGTGCGCGCCTATGAGCACGGCGTCTTAGATGGCGCGACCAAGCAGATCATTGATGTTGCCGCTCGCCACAATGCTGAGGTCATCGGCCCCGTGCCGCTCCCGATAGATATCAAAAAGTACACGGTCAATCGCGCAGCCTTCATCGACAAAGATTCGCGCGAGCAGTTCGAGATGCGCATCCACAAGCGCATGATCGACATTTTGAATCCCGCACCCAAGGTCATCGAAGCGCTCACCAACATCGATCTTCCGTCCGGTGTTTCGATAGACGTGAAAATGATGTAGACGCCTGCCCCGTTAGAGGCGAAGCTCTCTAATGGGGTCAAGATGATGTAACGCGCTTACTCGTGCTTACCAAAGAGCCTACGAAAACTAAGTGGCGTGAAATATCCCCGCAGCATGTATCGCCACGGCGAAGCTTCGAACATCGCTCGTGCGAAAGAGCCGTCGGATCTTGCCCCACGTTGGTTCACAAACATCCGCTTAAATATATCGAAATGCATAATGATGTATTTGTTGCGCTCCAAGAGATCGCGATAGGGGTGCGCGGCGACGTACGCGTCGGAGATGGTCTCTCCAGCAAGGCGTGAGATGTTTCTCTTGGTGGCCTTGAGGTTCTCCTTCGAGCATAGTTTTTCTCGCACGTGTATATCCACGGGGAGGTCAAGAGAACGGAACGTTTCGCGCAGAAACGGTTTCTCTTCGTTCGCATCGTACTTCTGCGAGCGAGGTAGTGCGCGCGCGATCGCGAGTATAGCCTGATCGGCGAAGGGGAACGCCGGCTCGATGCCGAATCGCATCAGCGCCCGCTCTGTCGAGGGGAAAAGCTGCTGCGGCAGATAATCCTCGATAAAGTGCTTGAATGCCCACGCGTCGATGTTCTCCGGGCTCTTTGGCATGGTCTGTGTGTACGCGCATACGCGGTCGCCCCCGCCTTCCGGGAGTTGCTCGACGCGCCGCCGCACGGATCCGAATACTTTTCTGCGCGCAAGGAGTGGCATGCCGAGGAGATCGGCACCCGCACCGCTCATTGCGATATCGACCTTGCCCGCTACGCTTTGTGCGAGCTTATAAATGGTATTCCTCACAATGGGGTCTTCGTACGTAAAAATACTGTCGACGACATCTTCACATGATGCTGCCGTGTTGATAATGATCTCTTCGTGTCTTGTGCCCGCATGGCGCGCCACGCTGCGTGCCGCGGTAACGTCGGGGAACAACGCATCGTCGGAGAGTGTGAACGTCTTCAGATCTGCGGCACCGGCAACCTTCGCAAGTGCGAGGAGGACACTTGAGTCAAATCCTCCTGAAAGGAGAACGCCGACGGAACCGCCCGAATGCACGTAATGGTTCACGTTGCGCGCTACTGTTTTCGATAGGAGTTCGCGAAGTTCGCTCTCGTCCGTCGGCAACACTTTTTCACTCGCTCCATACGCGCCGATCTCAAGCGCGATCCCGTTGTCGCGCGTAGTTGCAACGACATGTCCGCCGGCGGGTACGTGTTTGATACCGGTGAAATACGTCGAGTCGCCCACAAGGTGATCGCGGAAGACGAACCGCTCGTGGAGACTTTCCCGGTCTATGTCTACCAGAGGCGTGTGCGGTAGGATGGCTTTCATTTCTGATGCAAAGAAAAGAGACTCTCCGCCATTGTGGTAGAAGAGTGGCCGCACGCCGAGCGTGTCGCGCGCGAGGTAGAGCGAGGAACCTTCGGCTATCGCAAGTGCGAAGTTACCCTCAATATAGCGCGGGAAATCCGTCCCGAAGGCGCGATACAAGCTCAAAACAATCGCCGTATCGTCGTCAGAATTTGGCGCGTGGCCGGCACTCCGCGCAAGCTCAATGAGCTCCGCTTTGTTGAACAGGTCCCCATCGAATGCCACAAGAACCTGTTCGCCGTTTTTTGTGAGAACAGTAGGAAAGTGTTTGAAGTGCGGCAGACGTTGGCCGACTGCTGCAAGTGCGCCAGAGGCCAAGGATTCTTTTATGCCGCGAGGCGCGAGCGCCGCGGACATCCGAACAAGTGTCTTTTTATCGACATGCCCGAAACTCCCGAATATTCCCGCCATGAGGGCATTATTTCATATCATAGGTGAAAGCTGCTATACTCTCATGGGGTGCAAATGCACCAGGACAAAGAAGAGAAGGAGAGCGTCGTGAAGAAAACCATCGCAACTCTCGCGGCGCTCCTGATGCTGTGCACGCAGGGCTTCGCGAACGACATCAGGAGCGTGAAGATCATCGCAGGAGGCCCTGCAGGCACCGCGACCGATCTGTACGCGCGGCTGCTTGCGCCGCACCTAAGCGCTCACCTGCCGGGCAGACCCGCGATCGTGGTGGAGAACATGACGGGGGCTGCGGGGAGGATCGCAGCGGCGTTCCTGATCAAACAGGCGCCAAAAGACGGAAGCGTCATCGGGTCGCTCCCGATGCCGTCGGTCATGGCACCGCTCTACGACGCCGTGTCACCGGGATATGATTCCCGGTCACTTGTGGCGCTCGGGAGCGCAGACAGCGGAACGCGCGTATGCGCCACGACCGCACGCTCCGGCGTGCGTTCATTCGCCGAAGTACGCCGGCGAGAAGTGACCGTCGGGGCTGACGGCTATGGGTCGGCGCGCGACATGTACGCGCGCATGCTCAATCGGCTTGCGGGCGGCAAATTCAAGATCGTGCTGGGCTACCGCGGTTCGTCGGAGGTCTTCCTCGCCATGGAGCGGGGCGAGATCGACGGCATGTGCGGCATGGAGTGGACGAGCCTTTCCGCCCAGCGCCCCGCGTGGGTGAAAAACGGAAGCGTCTCGTTCATTCTCCAAACGGGTCCGGCACGCGTTCCGCTTGCAGGATTCGGACCGGTCGCCGATATGCGGGACTACATGAATGCACGAGATACGGAGGTGGCGGAGTTTATAGTTGCCGAACTCGCACTCTCGCGCTTCTTTGCTGTCGCCGCCGGCGTTCCCCGAGAACGGCTCGTACTCTTGCGGCGCGCGTTCGAAGCGGCAATGCGTGATCCGGCGCTCCTCACCGAGGCCAAGAAGCGCAATCTCACGACTCGGCTCGTCAGAAGCACCGATGCCGAGCGCATCCTCAAGTCCATTCTTGAAGTCTCCCCCCGCGTCCTCGCGCAAGCGAAGTGGGCGGTGAGCCGGGACTGAGCGACGTTCCAATCCAACTGATCATGCCCGGGGCGCAGCTGCCGGGCATGTTTTTTTGTGCAGGCAGCGCTATAGTATCCTGTATGCTCATCATTCTTGGAGGATTTTTGGGAAGCGGAAGGAAGATCTTGTCGCGAAAGATCGCTGAGCGGCATGGTTTGTACTTCTACACGATCGCTGACAAGAAGTTGCACTCGTTCTCCGTCGCGAAGGATGGCGCGATACACGAGCGCATCCAACGGGCAAAGACCGACGACATGCGCATGCGCATTTACGGTCGCGCTATTGCTGAGTTTCCACGTCTTCGGAAGATGTATCCCGACGTTATTCTCGAGGATGTGTTCCACCGTGCACGACCGCGCGAATATTTCATTGCAGAGGCGCAGAAATATTTTGATAACGTGATCTTCGTGTGGATCGAGTCTGATGAAGCGTCGGTCGCCGATCGTCTTGCGCTAATGAAGAAAAAAGGACTTATAGACAGTATCGAGACCTCACTGCACCGGAGAAGACGGTCAATGGAGAATTTTGAAGAGCTTAAGCCGGGAACATTGAGCTTTTATCACACGAAAAGCGACGATAGGGCCGCGGAGAGGCTTTGGGACCTTATTATGAAGCACGCTGGTGACTCAGAATGAAGTCGTTGTCAGGCTCGTAATACACGCTCGGCTCAAGATGCTTGTAAAATCGCATCGATTCATCGATGAAATCAAAGTAGATCTGTTGGCGCACGACATTGCGCAGTGAGCCGCGTTTTGTTTTACCGTCACGATAATCGGCGTCCTTGGTGTACGCATAGATGATATCTTTGCAGGGCCATTTGTAGCTGTTCCAGGTGTCTTTGATGCGTTTGTCGAGATTATGCATGCTCCACAATTGAAAATCATCTGTGCCGTAGAATGAGAAATATCGCGTATTCACATACTCCCATGTCACCGCACTCGCATTACGCTCAGGGACACAGGTGAGTATGCGCATAAAGGTGTTTTGCCACTTCAGCGAGAAATTTATCCACCACACGTACGCGAGGTAGCTGCGTATGGGCACCGGCGAGGCCGACATGAGCTTATCGAAAAGATCGAGGTAGAGGTTCGTAATGCCTGCGTCTTTTGCTATCTCGTTGAAAAAGGTGAACAATACATCGCGCTCATACGGCCTGTGGATGATCTCTTCGCCAAAGCGACGCATGAGGCGCCCCACGGCTCCGGAGCCGAAGACCTGGTCGTTTTGCTCGCCGCTCACCGTAATGCAGTCCTCTCCGAAGAGATAGGGGTACATCATCGTCGACGCCCGGTCCAATTTTCCCGCGATGTGATCAGCATAGAAACGAGGATTCTCGGCGATGGATTCATCTGTGAGTAGCACGGTGATGCGTTTTTTCTCCTGTGTAGAAGCCTCCTTGAGCAGTGAGATCAATACGAGCGTGCTGTCGATGCCGCCAGACCAAAATACATAGATGCGCGTATCAAGTGCCTTTGCGCGAGAGAGAAGATCGCGCGCTCGTTCATTGCAGATCTCCTCGAATGTCTTTTTGAAAGGGCGCAACTCCGGAATCGGGAAAACGACCGCAGTCCTAATGGGAGTACGTATGGTCCCCGTCCGATCGATCGGCACTATTCCGGGCTTAAATAAAGGTCCGAAATACGTGAAGGTAGCCATTCCTGGCAGTACGATATTCTCCGGACGCTTGAGGATGGTCGCGTTGTACTGGATAAAGCGCGACGCGGTCATGTTAGTTGAGAGGAGTAAGAATCGATCTTTAACTGCTTCATGATCGAAGGGATCTGCGCGGGCTCGCTTGCCTCTCTCACGAGGTCGAAGTATTTCAGGCGCAGTAATTCAGTTTTTGCGAGATATCCGTCATCGAGCTGTGCCCGAAAAAGGATATTATCCGCCGCCTCTTTGAACGATATGCTGGCGAGATCGGCATACTGGACCACGTACGGGATCTCCATCACCATCTTCTGATCGTAGTTTGCGTCTTTGAACGCCTGTGCCTGCATCCGTTTTATCAGGTAGACAGACTCCTGGAGGGTCATATCCGTGCGCATCGGCTGCCGCAGCGTATTGATCGTGTTGATGATCTCTGCGATCGCACGGCATTTGGCCGTCGCAAGGCGTGAGCGCGCTCGAAGCTCGACTGTCACATCGTCGGGTTTTCGCGCAGAGAACCTCCGCTCTTTTTTGTTCCATTCCCACTCGGGATAGTACTCTGGGTCGCTGCGTGCAAGAAAAAACGGCTCATCGTGTATGAGCGAGGAGCGGTAGTGCGGACTATTTACTCCGAGTTCCCACATCGAATCCGGCGTGCACTGATGTACGAAGAAACTTGCGGAAACGCCGGGGCTTAGGGTAAGCACAGCACTCGAGTGCAGATCAAGGACAGCATTCCATCGCGCCATATTCTCACTATAAACCAATAATACGAACGCGGAACTTGCAGTCTTACTTCTCGTATCCTGTAATGTCACGCGCGCTCGACGCAGTAGATCTCATTTGCGTGCGTCGGAATGAAAAAACGCTTCGTTCGCGGGTTATATACAACACGATTGGTGATGCGCTCCGACATCGCTAGATACGAGCGCTCTTCGCCAGTCCTCGGATCGAGTTCAGTGCATCGTCCGGTATTCGCGCCGATGAAAATGCTCCCCTCGATCAGGGCCGGAGAGGCGAAGATGCGAGCACCACCGTACCAGCGCCACTTTTCTTTGCCACTTTTGATGTCGAGCGCATATACATATTTATCGAGAGACCCGATATATGCGGTGTCGCCTACAATAAGCGGCGTCGAGTAGAATCCGGCGCCGGCGCTAAAAACAGCGCGCTCTGTACCGCGCGTGCGGTCAATGAAGTACACGCGACCCGCGATAGTGCCGAAGACAAGGACATCATGCTGCTCCGAATATGCGAATGACTCCTTAATATCATTCTTGCCGAAACCTGCGTCTGACTTTTCTCCTGGTACCATCGTATCGAATTTCCATACGAGTGTGCCGCTTTGCGCATCAAAGAGGTACGCGCTACCATCATTGGAGCCGATCACAACCTGCCGGTGCATTGGTATATAGAGGGGAGATGAGTGCGTATACAGAGGCATAGAATAGCCCCATTTTTTCTTTCCCGTCTTGAGATCGAGGGCGACGATGCCGCCACGTTTGCGCCATAGTCCGAATTCAAGGCCGACGAAGAGGAGGCCAAGATCCTCTGCGATCGCGGGCGAGGAGCCGACCCAGTCGGCCTCGTAGGAGATCCATTTTCGATTTCCAGTCTTTGCATCGAGCGCATAGACGTTGCCGTCGTAGGCCCCGAAGTAGACGACACCGTCGTGCACGGCTGGGGAAGAGAATATACCTTTACCTTCTGGATGGAAGCCGACACGATACGACCACGCGACACTCCCGTCTTCCTGCCGAAGGCCCCACATTACGCCATCGTCACTGCCCATGTATACGTTCTCCTCATCAATAGCGGGATCTGATTTGGGGACAACATGGAAAAAAGCGGGTTTGCCGCTCTCAAACTTCCACAGCATGGTGAAGCTACGTGTCGGCATTTTTTTCTCACCGACGACGAGGTTCTTCGTGCCGAGCGTTGCGGTGAAATCATCGAGCGTAAAAAGCGAGATAATAGGGATGTTCTTATCCTTAAAATACGCATAGTACTCCTCGTCTCTGAAGCGAACCAAGATCCAGATCGCGTCGACCCTGTGCCCCTGCGCTTCAAGCACCTCCACCTGCCGCACGAGGCTTTTGCCGCTGTTCATGAGATCGTCAACGAGTACGATCTTCTCCGTGGAGAGAGTGCCCTCGATCGTCTTCATAAGGCCGTCTTTCTTTCGACCCTTTCGTATGAAAAATCCAGTGGTGCCTTTGGGTCCCGCTGCGATCAATGCGGCGGCAAGCAGTGCGCCGGCCGTCTCAATGCAGCCGATCTGTATGCGCCCTCGCTCGCGCAGTGTCTGCCAAAAGAGTGCCGCAACATCCTGCATCACGTCGTGTCGCAGGAGAATATTTCGAAGATCAAAAAGCCACCCGCTCTCCCGTAGCTCTCCTTTTGGCGAGACGATATGGGCATCGGAAGCGCGCACGAAGGCCTCTGCCTCGATCTTTTTCTTCAGGCGCTCTCGCGACTTCTTCAGATCTGTCGCACGCATTCAGCCAGTATACGCGGATAGCCGCGACACGGGAATTACTCCTCGTAGTATGAGGCGGAATGTGCGCACGCCTCGTGATACACTTTTTTTGATGAGAATCCTCATGATCGGGAAATATCCACCTATCGAAGGAGGTGTTTCTTCGCATATATATTGGCTTGCGCGGGGCTTAGGCGAAGCGGGTCATGAAGTCTCAGTAGTCACGAACGCGGGACGTGTCGAGGAGGACTACCGCATTTCTCTAGATGTATCCGATCCCGAGTACCGGCCGAGGAACGTTTCGGTCTTCTCTCTCACGGATGCGCCGCCGCGTCACATACCTTTTTCGGAAGGATATGTGACGCGTCTCGTCGCCCTTGGCCTTCGCGCGATCGAGAAGAATGGCGCCGACGTCATCTATGCGCACTATCTTGAGCCCTATGGCGTCGCCGGACTCCTTCTGAAGCAACTAACCGGACTTCCGCTCGTCGTTTGCCACGCCGGGAGCGACATCTATAAACTTTTCAAGCATACGGACTATTCATATGTGCTCGGAAGGATCCTTCAAAGCGCGGATATCGCACTCATGTCTCACTCGCTTTTTGACGTTGCCAATGCGTTAGGGATCCCTCAAAAGCGCTTGCGCGCCATCCCTCCGCGCTCGCGCCACCCCGCATTCTCGCCGGAGGGGAAAGGTTTTGAGTTCCCGCACGGCTGGGCAAAAAAAGGAGTGCCGATCATCGTCTATCTCGGAAAAGCATCAAAACACAAGGGATTGCTGGAACTCTTGTCGGCGCTCGCACAAAGCACAAATGATTTTAGGCTCATGTTCGTCAGCAAAGGGCCGCTGTTGAAGGACATTCAAGAGAGGATCGCGCGCAGCGCAGCGCTGAGAGAACGTGTCATGCTCTCGGATTTCATCCCGCCCTGGCGCGTGCCATCCCTTTTACGTTCGAGCGATCTACTCGTCCAATTAGAGAACCGGTTCCCCATCCCCATACATGGGCCCGGTCAGCCCGCTGAGGCGATCGCGTGTGGGACGCCGCTTCTCCTCTCGGAAGAGATGTATAAGAAACTTGAGCACTCATTCCCGCGCGGGCGCGCACAGTTCTCCATCGTGCCGGATCCGCAGGATATCGACGAGCTGCAGCGCGTCTTGAACGGCGCTCTCTTTGATCTTCCGCATGCGCGAAAAATCGCAGCGCCAGCCACTGAAGAGATGCACGCAACGAACGATTGGGATGCCTATGTCGCTACACACGTCGAGATACTTGAGGATGCGATACGGTCTCGATCACTCCTCCGTATGTTTCGACACTGACCATTACGATGGCGTTGACTTTTGTGGGAAACACGGCATTGTTTTTGTACGCACGCTGGGAATGAGTCCCGGCCTGCCGTTTCCGAAGGAGGAAACCATGCGCCTTATCAGCACTCTCGTGATCGGCGCCGCCTTGGCGGTGGCTCCGACGTTCGTCAGTTCGCCGGTCCATGATTCCGGCGCGTTCGCCCAGATGGGGGGCAAGAAGAAGACAGCGAAGCCGCCGTCCAAGCCCAAGCCCAAGAAGACCTACGCCGAATGCCAACAGGAGGCGATCGACCTCGGCGGCATGGGCAGGGGCATGGGTGGACTCATGAGGCGCTGCCTGGGTGGCTGATCCAGCTCCCAAGGCATCGCAGGCTCCGGCTCACGCCGGGGCCTTTTTCTATACGTTACAAATGCTGCGTAGTTTCGCCTTCGCCACTTCATCCACCTCGGCTATTCCTCGCGGATCCGACGAGCCTAGAGGATTCCACAATTTGTTTTGCACGCCGGAGGTCCTTCATCACGAGGTCTTCGAACTCTTCCCCGAAGTTCTCGTCGCGTTCGATGATGAGCGCGCGGATATTCGCATGCATCGCAACGTACTCGAGAAGAGGCCAGACGCCCTCGTTGTCGCCCGAGATGCCCTGTGAATGCGAATCATAGAAAACACCCTCATGTATCTCGCCGCCGGCAAGGTGTATGTGCACGAGATTTTGGAGGGGATACTGCCGCACCAGCTGCATGGCGTCTTTCTTCTGATTGAATGCATTAATAAAGACGTTAGTTACGTCGAGAAGGAGGCCGCAGCCAGTTTTTTCGCAGACGCGCGAGATGAATTCCGGCTCTTCGTAATCGGCCTCGGGGATGGTAAACGGGGCGGTGATATTCTCAAGGACGAGCGGCTTGCCGATGAATTGCTGTATCTGGTCGACACGGCTGCACACATGCGCAAGCATTTCCTTGGTGAACCAGAGCGGCGAGAGATGGCCGATATCGAGCATGTCATCGTCGTGGGTAAGCGCGTAGTGGTCGCTGTAGTAGTAGGCACCCACATCATCGGTAAGCCATTTCATATCCCTAAGGTATTGCTCCGGTATCGGGGAGGCAGAGCCGATGGAGAGTTTGATGCCGTGCGGAATAACGCGGAAATAGGACTTCGCTTTTTCCAGGTATGCGATATTTCTCGCGATCCTGTCAGAGAAGAACTTATCGGAAATGATCTCCACGGTGTCTATCTCTCTGCTCCGCGCAAACGTCTCATCGGAGATGTCGCTCCGGAGGCCTATGCCGCATCCGATATAGGGGATTTTCGCGAGCTCGTGCATACAATTAAATAAAGACGCTTCGGCCCGCGAGGCCGCGTCCGTACATAAGTTTTGCAACGCGAAAGAGATCGCCGAGGCTTGCGCGACCGAGCCTTCCGTACGCGCCGAGCAGTGAGGTCATTGAGAGCACCCCCCGATGTGCATAGATATCGCGCACAAGACGCGCGATATCCACAGAGATGGGAACGACGATCGGGTCCTCCGGCGCACCCCACACGAGTGCCGGCGAATCCTTCCAGAAAGGCATTAAGACGACGTAGTCGGTCCTCTTGAGGATCATTTTTGTCCTGCCTAAGCGCTTTCCGCGCAGATCTTTCTGGAAATGTCCGAGTTGCTCCACAGGGAGGCCTCGGATCGCGCGCCGCTCCTTCTCGGTGAGTGAAAAAGGGGCAAGTACGCGCTCGGGGTCTCGCTCAAAATCCTTTAGGAGCGATTCGCTCGTGTAGAGGTTGAGAAGTGCGCGCTGAAAGTCGTAGAGCATGGGCCGTGGTTATGCACACGAACGCCAAGGCGTTAGAGAGCCGTGCTATCATAGCACATATGTCTTCGCTCCCGCTTCTCAAGAGGGCCAGGCGCGTAATCAAGAGCGTCCTTGCCATACTGCTCGTCTCGATCGGAGCATTCATCGGCTTCAGTATGCAATCGCTGCGCTCGCTTGCCGGTTCGGCGCAAGAAAAAACCTCCACCGACAATGCGCGCATTGGCGCTGCCGCAGGGCTTCTCGGCACCCCTCGTGCGCATGCGGATGTCGTTGACCCAAGCGGAGGCGATTCCCCCCCCGACCCTCTTGGCTGCGGATGCAATTGCAGTGAAGGAGGTGGTGACGGCGGTAGCGGCGATGGTGACGACGGTGATGGCGGCTGAATATGACAACGCGCACTAGTTTACTAGCCGGGATTGTAGTCGTAGTCGTTCTTATAGGCGGAGCGGCATATTGGTGGCATAGCCAGTCCGCGGTGGAGCGTATTCTTGAGAGTCGCAGCGAAGGCGACTACGAAGAAGCAATCTTCGAAGCGGAACGGATCCAATCATCCGTATTCATCCCCGCCGACGAAAAAGCGCTCGCGACCATCAATACGACGGCTCTTCGCTATGAGCTCTCGGGCAACGTCGAGGACGCGCTAGAGAGTATACGCGAACTAAAAGGTATCGCAGGGGACGCCTCACTCTCCGCATACGTCCGTGCCGCAGCGCAGAATACGATCGCTCTCTGGTACCAGAACACGGGTAACGACAAGGCAGTTTTCGAAGAGATATTTAAAGATATGCCGTACAGTCAATACCTCGTCCCTACGAATCGTTCCGAGTCGATCCGTAATCTTCAGGTCGAGATCTATAAGAGCTATCCAAACGCACGCGACGGAATGACCATCGCCGGCAACTTTATGAAAACCGCATACAGCAGCGGCCGGAGTTCTACGAGAACCCGTCTTCTAGATAGCGCCCAAACATACCTTGTTGAAGCTCAAGCGCTGCTCGCAGAGGAGGGGGAAGGGGACAAAGCGTCCCAGTCGTACGTGGCTACGAGGTATTGGGAAGCGTATACCATTGGTGGCCTTGCTAATTTCGGTCGCGGAGATTACCGCAGCCAGTACCAGCAAAAATACGAAGATCTTCTATCGTTCTTGAAGAACGAGGGCGGATTCGACCAGAAGCGCTGGATCCCGATCACACTGTGGCGGTACGGCGTGTTCACGATGATAGTTCACAACGACAATGAAAAAGCTCGGGCCCTTTTTACCGAGGCGGTACAGGCGATAGGAACCACCCCGACACCACAATCGAGTAATCTCGTTGCGCTGCTCAAGTCTTTCAAGGAGGAAAAAGAGAATGGCAATACGAGCCGCGGAGTAAGGCATTTCGACCGCGCGGCAGCCTTATCACCGGAATTCAAAGCACTCGTCGACGGCATTTGAGCATGTCGTTCTTTGCGTGGGTGCGCGCGAAGCATAAGCGTGCCAGCGTTTTCCTTGCAACGATCGTGGTGCTCTGCCTCGTGCTTTTCGCATTGAATCCAATTGTCGTCACATACGAGCGCTCAGCGCTCGCACTGTTTCCCTCCGCTGAGCGCGCATTTTCATACGGGTCGCGTCACCTCGACTATGCCCACCCCTCTCTCTACAGCATCGACGACGCGGCGTATTTTTACCAAAAAGCCGCCGCACTCGACGCGGAGTACCCGTATGTGCACCATCAGCTTGCACGCATCTCGTTCTTGAAAGGGAATTTCCTACTTGCACTCATCGATATCAATAAAGAGATCGAGATGTACGGAGACCAGGAACCAAACACGTATTACATCCGCGCGCTCATCAACGGCTACCGCGGCGACTACGCTGCTGCGGCATATGATTACGAGCGTTTTCTTGAAGTGTACCCGACGAACTGGGCAGCGCTAAACGACTACGCATGGGTCCTTCTGAAAGCCGGCGAACATGAGAGGGCGCGCGATGCGGCACTTCGCGGCCTTGAGTATTTTCCGGAAAATGCCTGGCTCTTGAATTCGCTCGCAATTGCTCTCTATGAGCTCGGGGAATATGAGGATGCACACGACGCTTCACAAAAAGCCGCTACCGCAGTGGCGCGCGTAAGCGAGTCTGAGTGGTCGCATGCGTATCCGGGCAATGACCCTGCTATTGCAGCGGAGGGACTTACCACGTTCAAAGGAGCAGTCGAAAAGAATATGCACATGATAGAAGAACGGAGAATTTCCAGCGTGGTAGAATCAAAATGACGTATGAAGTACCGCCCTCGGACTGCCTCGCTCTCTGTCGATGCGCTCTCGGTCACGCTCACGGTTTTTACAGCGATCCTTTTTGCGGTGGCTTTCTTCTCCCTCGTTGCCCATGCAACATTCGTTTCCAGTGAAGTCAAATTCACTGATGCCTCAGCAAGTGGACTTGCCATCATGCCCGCCTCGTGTGCATCCACCCCCTCGCATGAGGTGTGTCGTCAAGCAATTACCGCTTATTGCCGAACGATAGATAATAACGAGGAGTGCACAACGACTAGGCAGCAAACCGGCACCGATGGGAATCCTCAAGGAGGATGGCAGCCCCGATTTGAGACTGTATGCACGACTTTTTCAGCAGGCCCTAACCCGCACTTTGTGGGCGAATGCGACCTCCCTGATCAGTGCCCCAATATGATTGGCTATCAATCGTCCACAAGCGAGTGCCCAGATGGCCCTACCGACGCCTGCCCCAACATGGCCGGCATCCAATCATCTCCCAGCGATTGTCCAAGCACTTCCAGATATTCCTGCAACGCTGGCAATCAGTGTGTGCAGGATTCGAGCGGCCCGTACACTTCATCGAGTTGCAACAATGAATGCGTTCCCGATTCCTGTCCGCTCCCGCGCCAGATCATCGGCGGCGTATGCCGCTGTGACGACGGATATACCTACAATTCAGCGACCAACCAATGCGTTCCCGATTCCTGTCCGCTCCCGCGCCAGATCATCGGCGGCGTATGCCGATGTCCCGCAGGGTACACATACCAAAGCAGTACCAATCAATGCATATTCGACAACTGCCCGGCAGGGCAGGCGCGTAACCCGATAGATAATCAATGCCACGTGCTTTGCCCGAATGGGACAACATTTGCGCCCAACGACGACATCAACCAGTGCTCGCAGTGTGCTGCAAACATGGGACAGACATGCTTTGCTCACAATAGTTGCGGCATGCCGGGAGCTGCGGGAGTAGTGCAGTGCAGCGGCGCGTGCAGCGCTTTCCCGCCATCCGAGAATCTTTGCGTAGCTGCGCCGCGGATCATCACATGGCTCGTCCGACCGCTCCTGGTACAAAGCGGAAGCCCGACATTCCTCACCTGGAATACCGCGAATGTTGCCTCCTGCAGTGTGAGCGGCACCAATGGCGACGGCAAACAGGGCGCGTCGTGCCCGCAGGGCTGGTGCGCCACTTCTGGCACACATCTGCAATCTGGGCCCATTTTAGGGCAGACCACATACATGCTCACCTGCATTGGCAACAACAACTCGACGATAGCGACAAGCTCGACTGTCAACATCGTGCCGGTGTTCCAGGAAAATTAGAACCACGGAGTGGTATAGTCACCGTATGACCGGGACAACACACTTGCCTCAAACACTCCTTGTCGTCATCGTATCTTTTCTTATTGCATGGGGACTCGCCCATTCTGCGCAAGCGCAAGAGACACCGGCCGAGCTTAGTGCCACGATCCGCGCAGAGCTCATGAGCGATCCACGAACCGCCGGTCTTTCAGAAGCGCAGATCGAGGGATTGGTAAACCTTCTTACACAAGAAGCGCAAAAACAGGGAGTCACCTCGCGCGATATACAGTGGCGTCCGCAACAGTACGGGAACGCCGAGGATGACGTTCCAATGGATTACTGTGGCGCAACACCAGCGCTCTTGTGCGCCTTTAGCACCGCGTTCGGCTTAGCCGGCACCGATCCGACGATCCCCTTCACACTCGGCGCAGCTTCGATGGGGCTTATCTGGATACTTGCCGAAATGATCCATCGCCGCAGACATCCATATATAAGTGCCCCTCCGACTGTCTGATTTGCGTTTTTTCTCTCCTTGCGTATACTGCCCCCACGTCCTCCTTCGCTAAAGCTACGGATGGACAAGCTACGTCCCCATAGGGACCAATGGTGCGGGTCTCCGCGCTGTTGCGCGGATTTTTCGTAACTATGAACCCCGTTAGAAGTAACGGGATACGGGTTGGGAAATCAAAATGATTCAATAAAACGTATGACAGAGAAAACTTCTAACGGGGTGAAATTCATGCTCGCAACCAAGGGCCGTATGACGCAAGTCTTCGACGAGAAGGGGACTGTTGCCGCTGCCACAATTCTTACTGCAGGGCCCCTTATCGTGACCCAGCTCAAGAGTGCCGAAAAAGACGGCTACGCAGCAGTACAAGTGGGGTTCCGCGCCAAAAAAGAATCTCGCGTCAACAAAGCACAAAGTGGCAAGCCATTTCGAGTGTTCCGCGAATTCTCGCTCGAAGCATCCTCGCAGCCAGAAGCTGCCGCTTCCATTGACGTGTCTATCTTTACGCCGGGCGACATCGTCGCGGTATCAGCAACTTCAAAAGGAAAAGGATTTCAGGGCGTCGTAAAGCGCCACGGATTCCATGGGGGCCCGAGAAGCCACGGACAGAAGAACAGGGAACGCTCTCCCGGCTCTATCGGCGGCGGCGGCCGTGCAGGCGGGCGAGTCGTCAAAGGCATGCGTATGGCAGGCAGAATGGGAAATGAGCGCATCACGGTAAAGAATCTAAAAGTCTTGCAAGTGGATGTAGCCTCCAATACACTCGTCATTTCCGGCGCTATTCCTGGCTCACCGGGGACGCTTGTCGAGATCAGAGGAAATTGAAAATTTCAAACTTAAAATTCTACATTTACTATGGAGTCTCCAATTTACAATTCAGCAGGCAAAAAAGTCGGGAACGTACAACTTCCTGAAAGCGTTTTTAATGTTGCCTGGGGCGACTCGCTGATGCACCAAGTAGTGGTCTCGATGCAAGGAAATGCGAGACCCAATGTGGCCCATGTGAAAACGCGTGGCGAAGTGCGAGGTGGAGGCCGCAAACCTTGGGCGCAGAAAGGTACAGGCCGCGCGCGCCACGGCTCTACGAGAAGTCCCATTTGGAGAGGAGGCGGCGTCACCCATGGGCCTCGCAACGAAAAGAACTATTCTCGTGCGATACCGAAAAAGATGCGCGCAAAGGCGCTTTTCATGGCGCTTTCACGCAAGTTTAAAGACGGGGAAATTATGTTTGTTGATTCATTTGGGATCTCGGAGCCGAAAACCGCTACAGCCAAGAAGGCACTCACCATGCTCTCAAGGATCTCGGGCTTTGAGAAACTCGCTGCGAAGAAGAAAAATGCGGCACTCATTGCATTCGCCGATCCCACGGATGCGGGGCAAAAGAGTTTCCGCAATATCGGTAATGTGAGCGCCACTCCGGTGCGCAACTTGAACCCAGTCTCCGTGCTCGGCAGCACCTACCTCGTTATCGAGAATCCCGAGGCGGCGATCGCGATCGTCGAGAGCCGAGTAAGAAAAGGCGAGGTAAAGACACAATAATAATATGGCGTGGTTCAAAAAAAATAAGCCTGAAGAGAAGAAAGTGCGTCCTGAAGCAGAGGCTCCACGTGGCGACGCCTTGGGGAACTCTAAAGGCGTCGCCTCAACCACTGCAACGCTGGCGCACGTGCTGCGCCATGCGCGCATCACCGAAAAAGCGACGATGCATTCTGCTGATAGCGTGTACACGTTCGATATCGCAGCGCGCGCTTCGAAGCGCGACGTTATCGCCGCAGTACGCGCTCTCTATAAAGTGACGCCGCGCATGGTGCGTGTGGTCACAATCCGCGCGAAGATGAGGCGCAATGCCCGCACCGGCAAGCGCGGAGTAACAAGCGGTGGCAAGAAGGCATACGTGTACCTTAAAAAAGGAGAGACTATCACGTAATTGTTATGAGCGAAGCGGATTACAAGTACGAGACCCTCCCACATTTTCCGCTCAATGCGTTAGAGTCGAATATAGCACTGTGTCAGAGACCCGTCTCAACAATGCGCCGTGTATGGCAGCCAGTTGTGCGAGCGGAAAATGTGGGAGGGTGTAAGTTGTTTCTAAACTCGATTACTCTCGTTAAGAAAAACTAACATGAAATCCTACAAACCAACGACAAAATCAGAGCGGCAGCACACGAGCATCGAATACCGGAAGCTCCTTTCGGGGCACAAGCCCCACAAGCCGCTCATGAAAGGCGCGCGAAGCTTCGGCGGTCGCAACTCGTTCGGCCGCATTACGGTGCGTCACCAAGGCGGCGGGCACAAGAAAAATCACCGCCTGGTGGATTTCCGCTTCGACAAGAAAGATATCCCTGCAAAGATCACATCAATAGAATACGATCCATTCCGCTCAGCATTTATCGGCCTTGCGGTGTACAAAGATGGTGAGAAGCGCTACGTCGTCCTTCCGCAAAAAGTGAAAGTCGGCGACACGTTCCTCGTTTCCGAAACTGCACCCCTCACTCCCGCCAATCGCTTGCCGCTTGGCAATATGCCGGTCGGCACATTTGTCTACAACATCGAATTGAGACCGGGCGAAGGCGGTGTCATTGCACGCTCCGCCGGCAACTACTGTGAGGTCATTGCGCAAGACGCTGGTTATACGCACCTGAAGATGCCTTCGACGGAGGTGCGCAGAGTTATCTCGACCGCCTGGGCTTCTATTGGCGAAGCTTCCAATGAAGAGCATCGATTGGTAAATCTTGGGAAAGCCGGCCGCAGCCGCTGGATGGGTGTCAGGCCCACGGTTCGCGGAACTGCCATGAACCCGGTCGACCACCCCCACGGCGGAGGCGAAGGGCGCCAAGGCCGAGGATCGCGCCGCCAGAAGACCATGTGGGGCAAGCCCGCAGGCAAGGGGCAGAAGACCCGCCACCCGAAGAAATACTCCAACGTCTTTATCGTGTCTCGGCGTAAAGTAGGGAAGAGAAAATAACCTCTTTCCGCCTTTATCTTGCGCTCATGCCCATTTTCCTATACATTGTGCGGACGCCCGCGAGGCGTTTTTAATTGAAACTATGACACGATCGCTCAAGAAAGGTCCGTACGTGGACGTCAAATTGATGAAGAAAGTCTCTCTCCGAAAAAGCGGGCAGGGAGCTATTAAGACGTGGGCTAGAAGCTCGCAGATCGCGCCAGAATTCGTCGGCTACACATTTGCAGTGCACACGGGCAAGAATTTCGACGAGATTTTTGTGACCGAAGACATGGTAGGGCACCGCCTCGGAGAATTCGCGCCGACGACTAAATTCATCAAACACGGCGGCCGCATGCAAAAAGAGACCGAAATGGCGGCGAAAGCCGCCGAGGTCGCAGCTGCAACAGCAGCGAAAGCGACTGCAACGACGACCGCCGCCGCTAAAAAGTGATTTTCTACTAACTACGTACTACTTTCTACTAACTATTCATTATGAAAGCACTCCTCACCAACTATCACCAGTCGCCCCGCAAGGTCCGGCTCGTCGCCGATCTTATCCGTGGCAAATCTGTTGTTGCAGCGCGCGCGGCGCTTTTGTATCTCCCGAAGAAATCTTCGCCCGTGATCGGCAAGCTTTTGGATAGTGCCATTGCGAACGCAAGCAGGGTAGGAGCGACGGCGGAAAATCTTTTTGTGAAAACCATCACGGTCAATAAAGGCGGCGTCATGCGCCGCACGAGGCCGTTTGCTCGCGGTCGCGCGGGACGAATCAACAAGACAATGAGCATCGTTTTCTTAGAGCTCGGCACGTCTGCGAGCGTCAAAACTCCCAAAAAATCGAATCGCAAAGCAGCGGCTAAAAAAGTTGCCGCGAAATAACTACTAACTACGCACTACTTTCTACTAACTATTCCAATATGACCCACACTGTACATCCATACGCCCACCGACTCGGCATCATTCGCGATTGGAAGTCGCGTTGGTTCGCCAAGTCTCCCGCAAAATACCGTGAGAACGTCTGCGTGGATGCCGCGATCCGTCGCTTCCTCAAGAAGCGCTTGCGCGGCAATTACGTTTGCTCCGTTGAGATCGAGCGCAACGAAAAAGCCATCCGTGTCATCATCAAGACCTCGCGCCCGGGCCTCGTCATCGGCCGCGGCGGGGAAGGCTCTGTCAAGCTCACCAAAGAGATCGAAGCGATCATTCGGACGGTACCGCATGCCGAACGAAAAGCAGTGCGTCTCGATATCGAAGAGGTCCGCTCGCCAGAATCTCAAGCGCCCGTCATTGCGTACATGGTCGCTGAAGGGCTGGAGAAGCGACAAACGTTCCGCAGGGTGCTGAAGCAGACAGTAGAAAAGGTCATGGCGAATCGCGACGTGAAAGGCGTGCGCATCGCTATCGCAGGCCGTCTCGGCGGGGCGGAGATGTCCCGGACCGAAGAGATAAAGCGCGGAAGGGTGCCTCTGCAAACGCTTCGTGCCGACATCGATTTCGCGCGGGAACAGGCGTACCTTCCATACGGCGTTATCGGCATCAAAGTATGGATTTACAGAGGAGAAGTCTTCGCCGACGACAAGAAGTCCGCTCAAGGCGGATCAGCCTCGGGCCGAAAATAATCTATGCTCGCACCAAAAAAAGCAAAATACAGAAAGTGGCAAACCGGTCGCCGCGGGGGCAGACGCCTCGTCGCTCCTGAGACCCGCGGAATAACGGTCGCGTTCGGAAGTTTTGGTCTAAAAGCGCTCTCGCAAGCGCGCGTCACGTCTAATCAGATCGAGGCAGCGCGCCGCGCGCTCACGCGTGCGGCGGGGAAGTCCGCCAAGATCTGGACGCGCATCTTCCCGGACAGGCCGTTCACGCAAAAAGCTGCGGAAGTCGGTATGGGATCCGGCAAGGGCGACGTGCAAGGATATGTCTTTGATGTGCGCCCGGGCCGCGTCATATTCGAGATCGACGGCGCGCCGGAGCCCATGGCGCGTGAAGCTCTACGCAAAGCGGGCACGAAATTGCCTTTGCGAGCGCGCGTTGTCACGCGAGACTAATATATGATGGATTTTTCAAAACAAGATGTGGCGGAGTTGCAAAAAGCAATTGCCGACAAACGCGAGGCGCTGCGCGTATTTCGATTCGGGGGGGCGGGAAGTCGCACGCGCAATGTCCGCGAGGGCAGGGCGCTTCGCCGCGAGATCGCACAGATCCTGACCGAGCTGCGCGCACGAGAACTTGATTCAAAGAGGAACAACGCATAGGATACGCATTCATATGGAAAATGAGATCAAAAGTGGGAAAACCTTCGAAGGCGTTGTCGTAAAGGCAGCAATGAAAGACACGGCAACCGTGCAAGTGGAGCGCTACGTGAAGCATCCGAAGTACAAGAAGTTCATGCGCCTCAATAGGAAATTCCTTGTGCATGATGTGGGCAACACGGCGCAAGTCGGAGACAAAGTTGTGATTCGAGAAACGCGCCCGATCTCTCGCCGCAAACACTTCATTTTGGTTTCCCGCATAACGTCCGTGAAGGCAGAATAATCGTATGATCCAAGACCGAACACTCGTTAAAATCGCAGATAATTCCGGGGGCATCATAGGCCGGGTCTTTAAGGTATTGGGTGGCTCGAAGCGCCGCTACGCGGGCATTGGCGACGAGGTCGTGATATCTATCCAGACCGCACAACCGCGCAAAGCAGTCAAGAAGAAGGAAGTGCACCGCGCAGTTGTGGTGCGCCAGACAAAAGCACTCCGACGCACCGACGGCTCGTACGTACGTTTTGATGAGAATGCCGTTGTCCTTATCACCGGATCGGGTAAAGAGCCAAAAGAGCCAAAAGCAAACCGCGTATTCGGGCCCATCCCGCGTGAAGTCGTGGAGCGCGGCTATCAGCGCATCGGATCTTTGGCTCCTGAAATTGTTTAGAATCTGTTATGAACAACGTGAATTACAGATTCTTAACCCTGTTAAATCCCGCCGAGGGCGGGTCGGCGAAGCCGAATTTAACAGGGTGTAAGTTATTTCTAAACTCGCTAACGCTCGCTAAGAAAAACTAACATGAAGCTAAAGAAAGGAGACAAAGTGCTGGTAATCGCGGGGAAAAACAAAGGAAAAAGCGGAGCGATCGTGCGCGTTTTGGTGCACGACAACATGGTACTCCTCGACGGCATCAATCTCGTAAAGCGCCATCGTCGGCCCTCGGCTCAGAATCGCAAAGGGCAAATCGTCGATAAGCCCATGCCTATACATGCATCCAATGTCATGCTTGCTGATCCAAAAACCGGCAAGCCGACGCGCATTAGGATCGTACGCAAGGACGGAGCGCGCCAACGAATTGCTGTTAAGAGTGGAGAAGAAGTATAATTGCAAATTTTCAATTTAAAATTTTAAATTTGAACTCGCTTATGCATGTCACGACCACACCACGACAAACGACATTCAACGCCATGAAGGCAGAATTCGCATATACCAACCCAATGCAAGCACCGAGGATCCAAAAAATCGTTATTTCCACAGGCGTTGGAAAGGTCAACAAGGATAAGAAGCGCCTTGAACTCGTCGAAGATCGACTCGCTCGCATTACCGGCCAGCACGCGGCACCTCGCGCCGCGAAAAAGGCGATCGCGAATTTCAAAAGCCGGACAGGTGACACGGTCGGCTACCAAGTGACACTCCGCGGCGCGCGCATGCAGGCGTTCCTCGACAAGCTCATCCACATCGTTTTTCCTCGCGTCAAAGATTTCCGCGGCTTGAAGACAAGTGCGATCGATGAAATGGGTAACATCACGTTGGGTCTCAAGGAGCACACGGTATTCCCAGAAGCGTCCGATGAGGATGCAAAAGATATCTTCGGGCTCGCGATCACGATCACGACAACTGCCAAGAACAAGAAAGAGGCAGAAAGTTTCCTGCGCCACATTGGCCTGCCGTTGCAAACGAACGCGTAGCGTTCGTTTAGGACGAGAACTTCTTCTCGTCCGGCAACAGGCAAGAGGCGGAGCGATGTTTTTGCGAAGCAAAAACCGTGAGCCCGGGGAGGAAGCACTTAGATTTTCTGAGTGCAAAGCACGATAGAAAATCTTAGTGACTTGACCCTGCCGCTCCAAGAGAGCAAATAAAACAAACGAGCGCCCGTGGGCGCCCGCTTCGTGTCGGTCTCATTGGACCGTGTCGTATTGGAGCTCGTTGCCTTTGTCGTCGACCGCAGCCCAACACATGTAAGGGATGCGCTTACCTTTGACGAACTGGATCGCCAAATCCTTGTCGTCGTAATCGCCGACCAGGTAAAGCTTCCGTGCTTCGTCATCGACCATCTCGGGTCCATAGTCGATACAGACCACGCGGAATTTGCCGACCGGCGCAACGAGGTCTTCTTCACTGATAGGGTGGTCGAAACACCCCTTGTCCTTCCCGTCTGAGAACTCCATCGCCACCTCCTGCGGTTACGTTGGTGCCACGACTATAGATTCTTTCGTTTGACTTTACAAGCTATGTCGCATATATTGTCCAAGCCTCGTAGGGGGCTTTGTTTTTTAGCCTGATCCTGCTTGCCCTGAGCTTGTCGAAGGGGGAAGGATATCGTAAGAAATCGAAGCCACGCGAAGCTTTCGTAACCCAACATCCGAAAGGTGGGGTGCAGAAGCTTCAACCTCCTTACACGGCCTCTCGACTAGCTCGAGGTAAACAGATTCATGGCAAAGAAATCAATGATCATAAAGGCGAACCGCGTGCCGAAATTTTCGTCACGGACGGTCCGCCGCTGCTTCAAATGTGGCCGTCCCCGCGGCTTTATGCGCGATTTCAATCTCTGCCGCATCTGCTTCCGCGAAGAGGCATTAGAAGGCAACATCCCCGGCATAAAAAAATCTTCATGGTAAATACGAATCTACAAATAAATACGAATCTGCGAATGACTGCGAATAAAATGCACGCATATTCGTTGCCATTCGTAGCATTCGCATCTGCACCCCATTCGGATATATGGTAAACGACACGATCGGTGACCTCATAATCCGCCTTACCAACGCCGGCGCGATCAGGAAGCCGAGTGTCTCAGTCCCATACTCTGCTTTTAAAATGGCGATCGCGGAGAAGCTGAAAGAGATCGGGCTCGTGGAGAATATTGAGAAGAAAGGAAAGAAAGTTCGCAAGACGCTCGACATCGTGCTCAAATACAATGAAGCTGGAAAGCACATGATCTCAGGGGTGAAGCGCATCTCGAAGCCGGGCCGCCGTATGTATAAGAGCATGCGCGAGATCATGCCGGTTCGCTATGGCCATGGCGCGCTCATTCTCTCGACACCGAAGGGTGTCTTGACCGACAAAGAAGCGCGCAAGGAGAAAGTGGGCGGGGAAGCGCTGTTTGAGATCTGGTAGTTCGACTACGCTCACTATAAATAATACTTATGTCACGTTTAGGAAAACTAGCTATAAAGATTCCCGCAGGCACCGAAGTCTCGGTTGTTTCCCACGAACTGATCGTCAAGGGAAAAGGAGGCACACTCAAGAAGATGCTCCATCCGGCGATCTCTGTTTCTGTAGCAAGTGGCGAGGCTACCGTTACGCCAAAGGAAATGTCGCGCCTCGGGCGCGCTCTATGGGGCACCTACGCTGCGCATGTGCGCAACATGGTAGCGGGCGTTAATACGCCGTTCGTGAAGAAGCTCCAGGTAGAAGGAATTGGCTATCGCGCAGAGCTCTCGGGAAAGTCACTCAAGCTTTCGGTAGGATTCTCGCACCCGGTCGTTCTCTCAGTGCCCGAAGGCATTACCGCGACGGTAGAGAAAAACGTCGTCACCGTTTCAGGAGCCGACAAAGAACAAGTCGGCGAATTTGCCGCATCAGTACGCGCCACCAAGAAGCCGGAGCCGTATAAAGGCAAGGGTATTCGCTACGAAGGCGAGGTCGTGCGTGAGAAGCAGGGTAAGAAGGCTGCCACTGCTGCAGCCGCGTAGTTCGACATGGCTCACCATAAATAATTATGTCACTTTCAAAAACACAGCAAAGGGATAGGCGGCACAAGCGTGTGCGAGCGAAGGTTATTGGCAGCGGATCGCGCCCGCGGCTCTCGGTCTACAAATCAAATACGCGGCTCGTCGCGCAGATCATTGATGACTCGAGCGGCGTGACCATTGCTGCTGTGTCCTCGGCCACGCAGAAAGGAAAGGCCCCGCGTGAACGCGCCGAAGCTGCTGCCGCAGCGCTTGCCAAATCTGCCGCTGCAAAAGGCGTCAAAGCAGTTGTCTTCGATCGTGGCGGCTTCCAATATCTCGGTACCGTGAAGGCATTTGCCGATGCCGCGCGCGCCGCCGGATTAGAATTTTAATATCACTATATGAACGCAGAACAAAAACCAGAACAGGAAGATCAGGTGCTGCCTGTTGAGGAAGTCGTTGTGTCGGAGGTGGCGGTGGCGGCGGCCGAGCCGAAAGCTCCGGAGCGCCGACCCTTCGGGGGCGCACGTGGTGCCCGTACGGGTGGCAGAGATCGCCGTCCCGGCGGCCGCCGCGGAGGAGGGCGCGGGGGAGATGAGCGCCGAAGCGAGTTCGCACAAAAACTCATCGGCATTCGACGCGTAGCGCGCGTCATGGCCGGCGGCCGCCGATTCAATTTCAGCGCCGCACTGGTCTTGGGCGACAAAAAGGGCCGCGTAGGCGTGGGCCTCGGCAAAGCCGCTGACACAGCACAAGCGATAGAGAAAGCGACGCGTGCGGCAAAACGCGCGATGATCAGTTTACATCTTACTGCCAATCGAAGCCTTTCTCACAATATCGAAGCAAAGTACTGCGCCTCACGAGTCGAGATCCGGCCTTCTCCGGGCCGTGGGCTCGTGGCGGGCTCTTCCGTGCGCACCGTCCTTGAACTTGCGGGAGTTTCCGATGTTACCGCAAAATTGCTCTCGCGCAGCAAGAACTCAGTCAACAATGCGCGAGCAGCTATCGAAGCTCTGAAACAAATCTCGACAAAATAATTCCTCGTCAACTACTCACCATCCTTATGGCTTCACTCAACTCACTCAAACGCTCAGGTGCGCGCAGCAAACGGCGCGTTGGGCGCGGCGGTAAGCGCGGCAAGACGGCAGGCCGCGGCACTAAGGGCCAGAACGCACGTGCGGGGCGCAAGAAGCGCCCAGAGATGCGCGATATCATCAAGAAATTACCGAAGCGCCGCGGATACGGCAAGAATCGCGGCCGTACTGTCGACGGCTCGAAGCCAGCAGCTGTCGCGATCTCCCTCGATCGACTCGAGAAGCTTTTTGAGAGCGGCGCAGAAGTAAACTCTCATTCTCTTGCCGACAAAAAGGCAATTTCTTCGCGCACGATGCCGCCCGCCAAGATAGTAGGTTCAGGCTCACTCACCAAGAAGCTCTCCTTCAAAGGTATTGCCGTTTCCGCTGCTGCACGCGCTGCTATTGAGAAGGCAGGTGGTACGATTGCCTAGTTCGACGAAGCTCACTATACATAACTATGATGGAAGCATTTCTTCGCAAAGTAAAACTCGTTTTCGAAGACGAGACATTGCGGACGCGCATTCTGTTCGTGCTGGGCGCACTGGTCGTTTTCCGCTTTCTAGCTACGATCCCGATCCCTGGCATCAATCACGCGCAACTCGAAGGATTCTTGGCCAACAACCAGTTCCTCGGCCTCTTGAATCTTTTTTCTGGAGGCGGCTTCTCGAACCTCTCGATCATGATGATCGGCGTTTCCCCATACATTACTGCTTCGATCGTGATGCAGCTCATGACTATCCTCATTCCAAAATTGAAAGAGATGTATCAGGAGGAGGGCGATGCCGGAAGAATGCGCTTCATGCAATACTCCCGCTACCTGACGGTGCCTCTGGCATTCGTCCAGGCATTCGGGTTCCTGTTGCTTTTGCAGCAAAACGGTATTGTGCCGGAGCTCTCGCTCTTGAGCTTTGTCACCAACGTCACCGTCATCGCGGCGGGCGCCATTCTTCTCATGTGGATCGGCGAGCTTATTTCGGAATTTGGCGTGGGAAATGGCATCTCACTCATTATCTTTGCCGGGATCGTCGCGGGGATCCCATCGTCCTTGGCGCAAGTCGTTTTCGCCTTTGATGTGGCACAGATCCCCGTGTATATCGCGTTTACCGCCGCCGCTGCGATCATCATCGCGGGCGTTGTATTTATTACTGAGGCGGAGCGGCCTATTCCGGTCACTTATGCGCGCCGGGTGCGGGGGAGCAAGGTCTTGGGAGGCATTTCCACCTATTTGCCGCTTCGCGTGAATCAGGCCGGTGTCATTCCGATCATCTTTGCGCTCTCGATACTCCTTTTTCCACAAATGATCGCGACATTTCTTGCGCGCAGCTCTATCCCTTTCCTCGCCTCCGGTGCGTCTGCAGTTGAAGCGGCGCTGGCCAATCAATGGGTCTACGGAGCACTCTACTTTTTGTTAGTATTCGTTTTTACGTACTTTTATACGGCTATTACGTTCGAGCCCAGTCAGATCGCAAAGAACCTGCAAAAAAATGGCGCATTCATCCCAGGGGTCCGTCCTGGCGGCACTACCTCCGAATACCTCGGCAACATCATCACGCGCATTACGCTCGTCGGCGCACTCTTTCTCGGAATACTTGCGGTTTTGCCGCTCGTGCTCCAGGGCATCACCGGTATTACTGCAATAACGATCGGTGGCACCGCACTTCTCATCGTCGTTTCTGTTGTACTTGATCTCGTCAAGAAGATTGACGCGCAGACCTCCATCAGAGAGTATTAACCAATGAAAAAAGAGCTGATCACGATCGCTGGCTCTTTGGGATCAGGAAAGTCTTCAACGGCGAAAGCGGTCGCTCGAGCGCTTGGCTACCGACATTTTTCTTCAGGCGATCTTTTTCGTGAGATCGCGGGCGCGCGCGGAGAATCAGTCGAAGCCACGAATATTTCCGCAGAAATACAGAAAGATATTGACCATCAGGTAGACGAGCGTCTGCAGCGAATGGGCAAAGAAGAAGACAAGCTCGTCATAGATTCGCGCCTTGCGTGGCATTGGATGCCGGACTCGTTCAAAGCTTTTCTCCTGCTTGACAGAGATCGCGCCGCAGAGCGCATATTTCAGGATGTATTGAAAAAGAGCCGAGTGAGCGAGGAGGCTCAGTCCGTTGCCGATGTGCGCGCTTCGATCGAGCGCCGGTTCGCAAGTGAGCAGAAACGATACCAAGCACTCTACAACGTGGACCCGACCGACCTGAAGAATTTCGATCTCGTCATAGATACGAAACATAATGATCTTGATGCCGTTGTGCGCATCGTATTGGAAAAATACAAGGCGTGGAGAGGAAATAAGACTCGCGTATAATGCACGTATGCAACCACTCACCGTTTTATTTTTTGGCTCGCAGGGAGCAGGCAAGGGAACTCAGGTCAAGATGCTCATCGAGCATCTTCAATCAAAATCTGATCGCGGGATCATTAGGATCGACATGGGTCAGGAGCTACGTAATGTAAGGGACACTGGTACATATGCGGGCAGGCTCACCGGAGAGATCATTGACAACGGCATCCGCATTTATGATTTTATGGCGATCTATCTTCAGACCAAGTTGCTCGTCGATAATTTTACCGGCGAAGAGCATATCATTGCCGACGGCCTTGCTCGGGGAGAGGATCAGACGAGAGGCTTTGACGATATGATGAAGTTCTTCAAACGTGAAGATCTCCAGATAATCAACCTCGTTATTTCAGACGATACCGCAGTTAAACGTCTTATGGCTCGCGGCCGTAACGACGATACGGAGGAAGCCATACGCAGACGTCTTGCATGGACAAAAACCGATGTCCTACCGCAGCTCGAGCTTCTCAAGATCCGGGGCCGCGCCGTTCGCGAGATAGATGGCGAGCCCGACGTCGCGACCATTCACAAGAACATTCTCTCCGCGCTCGGACTATCACAATGATCGTTCGCAACCAGGCAGACATCGATGCGTTGCGAGAAGGAGGAAAGCGGCTTGCCCGGCATGTGCGCAAGCTTGCTGAAATGGTCACCCCTGGCGTTACGGGGCAGGAGCTTGAGGAAGAGGCACAGAAAATGGTGAGGGCAGAAGGTGACGAGCTTGCTTTTTTTGGTCATACGGAGCGCAAGCGCGACAAACCGTATCCTTCAGGCCTATGCCTCTCAGTCAATGACGTGATCGTACACTCTCCTGCGAGCGACAACGGAGCCATCATCCACGATGGCGACGTGGTTTGCCTCGATTTCGGCATTAAACACAAAGGCCTGTACACCGACCACGCAGCCACGGTCATCGCCGGAAATAAACGCGACCCGGAAGACGAAAGGCTAGTTCGTGGCACGTATGAAGCGCTTGCGGCAGGTATCGCGCAGGCACATGTGGGTGCGACGACCGGCGACATCGGATATGCGGTGCAAAAAGTCGCTGAGAAATATAATTTCGGATATCCGAAAAATCTCTCCGGTCACGGCGTCGGGCTCAAAGTGCACGAAGAACCGCATGTGCCGAATTTTGGCGAGAGGGGAATGGGGGCAAAACTGCAAGAAGGCGAAGTTATCGCCATCGAACCCATGATGGCGCTCGGCTCCGGCGAGCTTTTCATAGACAAAGACGGACACTCATACCGTACGAAGGACGGCTCGCGCACCGCGCATGCCGAGCATACCGTGCTCATCACAAAAGAGGGGCCAGAAATTTTGACAAAGGAGTAAATATGAACGAGAGAGAACCAATACAAAAAGAATTCGGGGAGATAGAACGATTGGGCAACCACATATATATAAAGAAATTCGGCACAGAAAGGCAAGTCGGACAGGTTACATTACTTACGGAAGACAAACCGATCTCACACCTCGTAGCCCATTGGTTTTGGGTAGGCCAAAACGAGCAAGGAAAAGGCTTCGGCTCGCAACTCATGGAAGAAGTTGAGAAGGTAAGCCACGAGCAGGGGAAACCAGTGGTCCTGGCAGACGGCATCGAGAAAGACCAAAATCCACATGCAGTCGGTATGTATGCGAGGCGTAAGGGGTGGACAGGGTTCGGTTCTTTGAAAAAGAAATATGTCTTCGGAAATGACGAAGAAAAAGTATCAAAACTTGTTCAATATTATACAAAGCGTACAGTGTAATTACTTTGGCAACGGTTGTACTTATTGTGAGGCGCGGCGGGTGATATGTACTTATAAGCACCGACCGGATATTATAGGTACATATGGGAAAGCAGGAACGAGAGAGCAGAAAGAGAACTAAACGTAATCACTTGCGAAAGATTATTCTGGAAACAGTGAAAACTGCGGGCGTGATCAGCCTTGCGCTTGTCGCACCAAACGTCGTTGGAGCAATGACAAAGCTCGGGATGCTTCCTTCTCCGCGACAAAATGATGTCGTGAACCGGTCTTCTCGGCGATTGGTAAAATCGGGTCTTATGGAATGGAAGGATTCAAAACTCCGTTTAACCGCAAAAGGGGAGCGGACCCTGCGCGCGCTTGCACTTCGAGAATTCTCTTCCACAAAACCTATCCGTTGGGATAAAAAATGGCGAGTTTTGATCTTCGACATACCCGAACGTCGCAAGGGTTTGCGCCTGAAGCTTAGATCGACACTGCGGACTATCGGATTCATACGCTTGCAGGACAGCGTATGGGTGTATCCTTACGACTGCGAGGACCTCATTGCACTTTTGAAAGCAGATTTTCATATCGGCGATGATGTTCTCTACATGATCGTTGATTCTATCGAACGTGATACCGAATTACGACGACATTTTGAAGTTGGGTAGGGATGTACTTAAAGGCACCGACCGGATGTGATAAGTACATACCCTATATAGAAAAGATAACTCTTGGTATAATCGCAGCAATGGATGTTTTGGTTGTTGGTAGTGGTGGGAGAGAGCACGCGCTCGCGTGGAAACTGAAGCAGTCTCCACGCATTGGCAAACTTTATATAGCGCCAGGAAATGGGGGGACGAGCACCCTTGGAGAAAATGTACCAATCGGCCAAATGGAGTTTGAGAAACTCGCTCAGTTCGCGCAAGAAAAGAAGGTCGGCCTTACTGTCGTTGGCCCCGATGATCCGCTGGTTGGCGGTATCGTTGACGTATTCAAAGCCCGTGGACTCCGCATCTGGGGGCCGAGCCGTGAGGCGGCACAGATCGAAGGCTCGAAAGCATTTTCAAAGCAATTCATGCACGAAGCAAAGATCCCGACAGCGGAATTTGCGGTGTTCTCGAACGCTGCGCTAGCACTCGCGCATGTGCGCGTGAAAGGAGCGCCTATCGTGATAAAGGCGAGCGGATTGTCGCTAGGAAAAGGCGTCTATGTCTGCAGAGATCTTACTGAGGCTGAACGAGCGATCACGGAAATAATGGTGGAGCGCGTGCACAACGATGCGGGAAATGAAGTCGTTATCGAAGAATATCTTGACGGGCCTGAAATATCTATCCATGCGCTAACCGACGGCTACTCTCATATACTTTTTCCCGCTTCCCAGGACCACAAGCCAATTGGCGACGGAGATGTTGGAGAAAATACCGGCGGTATGGGGACGATCGCGCCGGTGCCGTGGGTAACGCCCGAGATGATGTCGAGCGTGGAAGGGCAGATCGTTACGCCGACGTTTGAAGCCCTCAAGAAAAATGGCATTCAATTCCAGGGCCTGCTCTATCCCGGGCTCAAGGTAACGCTCGGCGGCTTGGAAGTTCTTGAATACAACGCACGCTTTGGCGATCCGGAGACGCAGGTGTACATGCGTCTTCTGAAGACGGATCTTCTTGATCTTCTCGAAGCGTCTGTGGACGGAACTATCGATGCCCTGCGCACGAAGATCGAGTGGCATCGTGGTTTTGCAGCCAATATCGTCATCGCCTCCGGTGGCTACCCGGGCGAGTATAAAAAAGAATTGCCAATCACTGGTATCGAGGATGCAGAAAAGGTGGAAGGCGTCGTGACATTTCACGCGGGAACGAAGATAGAAAATGGGCAAGTAGTAACCGCCGGCGGCCGCGTGCTGGGAGTCTCGGCAATCGGCGGCACGCTCAAACAAGCGCTCGATCGCGCATACGAAGCCGTAGGCGAGATCTATTTCGAGGGTATGTACTTCCGCCGCGACATCGGCGCGAAGTCTCTTTCCGCCTGACAACGTAGGGAGGAGAGCTCTTTTGTGGGCTATAATTACGTTCATGCCTCCATCCATGGCGAAGGAGCGTTTACCCCACGCATCCGCGGAAAAATTCAAATCTCCGCAGGAGGAATTGGCCTATTTGCGTGAGCGTGTTGCTGAGAAAGAGGCCGAAATGGAAGCGCCCGGTAACCAGTTCGAAAAAGACCGTATCGCCAAGCGCGAAATTGCTACGTATGCCGATACGCCGGCAGCGACCGTTCTCCACGAGACTACTATTATGGCGGAGCACGATATTGTGCGAACCGTATTGAAGCTCGAACCGGAAACCCATGACAGGCAGGTTGATGAGATACTGCGGCTCGTTCAGCAAAGTGGCATCCGCAACGCGCTCTCCGTCGCCGCGCGGATGAAAAATCCACATCTTGAGGACGACATTCATCGAGCGCTGATACGCTACATCGCAGAAGGATTGCCTGATCATGGAATGGCGCCGCCCGAGCGAGTGCGCCGCGCGCTCAATATGGTTCTCTTCGAAATACACCCACAGGCGCATGGGGAAGGCGATAAACAAGATAACCAGCAGCACAAACTGGAGCAGTTGCTCTCTTCCTCCGAGCAGCTGTACGCCGGTCTCACGTCGCTCATCGATTCCCACGAAGGATTCTCGCTTGAGATCGCCGTTTCCGAAGGCAGCGAAGAAGCATTTCTCTACCTTGGTGTTCCGCGAGCAAAGAAAGTCTTAGCCGAGCGCCTTATCTCATCGGTTTTTCCGAACGCCCGCATGTCGGAGGCGCGTGGCGATTACAACATCTTTAATTACGAGGGGCATCATGCGGCAGCCTACGCCACTCTTGCCGATCACCCGTCGCTTCCCATCAAGACCCCCGACCTTTTTGAACACGACCCGATGAATATCCTCCTTGCCTCATTCGCTAAGCTCGCCAAGCACGGCGAGGGAGCGGCACTACAGTTAACGATTTCAACTGAGGGTGATCGCTACAACCACCACTACAAAAAGATCCTTCGAGAGCTTGAGAAGGGAAAGCATTTCCGTAAGGCGATCAAGGTACCCGAGACTGAGATAGGCGAGGCATTCTATACGATGGCCAAGCAAATATTCTCTCCTAAGGAGTACGAAATGGAAGTCGAAAAGCAATTTAGGCGCAGTTCCGACCAGGTCATGACGGAAGAGATCACGAAGAAGGTAAAAAGTCGTATTACTCCCGTTTCGATCAGGCTTGTGACCTCGGCGCCGACGAAAGCGCGCGCGGATGAGCTCATTAGCAACTTGGAGGCGCCTTTCAAGCAATATGACGATGCAAAGGGCAACCATTTTGTGTTCAAGAAAGTCGGGAGCTGGGGGCTCACAGAGTTTTTGCGCAGCTTCACGTATCGAGAATTCGATCATGGTATCGCGCTCCCGCTTTCGCTCGCCGAAGTGAGTAGTATTTTCCACTTCACCGCCGAACGGCTCACGACTTCGCGCGAGTTGAAGCGCAGCTTCGCCAAGCAAGCGCCAGCCCCCGTCGAGACTCCGACGGACGGCATCACTATCGGCATCAACAAGTACGGGGCAGATGAGACACCGGTGCGCTTTGGTGCAGCAGATCGCTTGCGGCACGCCTACGTCATTGGGCAAACCGGCACCGGAAAGACAGGCTTTTTGAAGAACATGATCATCCAGGATATTCATGCGGGCGAGGGCATTGCGTTCATCGACCCGCACGGCAACGACATCGAGGATATTCTCGCGGCTATTCCCAAGGAGCGCATGCAAGACGTTATTTACTTCGATCCGGCACATACGGCGCGGCCGATGGGGCTCAACATGCTCGAATATGACCGCACGAAGCCTGAGATGAAAACATTCGTCGTAGATGAGGTGTATGGCATCTTCCGCAAGCTCTATGCCGATGTGCCTGAAGCATTTGGCCCGATGTTCGAGCAGTACTACCGCAATGCCGTCCAGCTCGTGGTGGAAGATCCCGATACCGGCTCGACCTTCGTCGAGATCCCGCGCGTATTTGCCGACACCGCGTTCCGCAATCTCAAGCTCAGCCACTGCCAAAACCCGATCATCGTGCAGTTCTGGCGCAAGATCGCCGAGCAGGCGCAGGGCGATCCCAGCCTCGAGAACGTGGCGCCCTACATCACGAGCAAATTCGACGTCTTCTTGACCAACGACATCATGCGCCCGATCGTCTCGCAGGAAAAATCAGCCTTCAATTTCCGCGAGATCATGGATAGCAAGAAGATCTTCCTCGCCAATCTCTCCAAGGGCCGCCTTGGCGATCGCAATACATCACTCCTCGGGCTTATCCTTGTCTCCAAATTCCTGCAGGCCGCATTCTCGCGCGTGGATACGCGCGGTGATCTCCCGGTCTTCTACATGTACATCGACGAGTTCCAAAATTTCGCCACACCCTCGATCGCAACCATCCTTTCCGAGGCGCGCAAATACAAGCTCTCGCTCACGATCGCACACCAATTCATTGCACAGCTCGAAGAGGACATCCGTGATGCCGTTATCGGCAACGTCGGCACCAAAGCGGCCTTCCGGATCGGCACGCAAGATGCAGAATTCTTGGAAAAACAATTCACGCCCATTTTCACGCAGCAAGATCTTGAAAATTTACCCAACAGGAATGCCGTTTTAGCGCTTCTGGTCAATGGCGTCCCTGCGCGTCCCTTCACGATACAAACGCAAGAGCTACCGAAATTCGATTACTCAGGCGTAGACGCGCTCAAGGAGCTTTCGTACCGCACCTACGGAAAGGATAGGGAAGAGGTGGAAGCAGAAACCCGCCGCAAATTTGACGCGGCGTATGGCAAAAAGCCCGCCCAGCCAGCCGCACCCGGATTCGATCTTCCCGACCCCGCATCTTTGTATCAGTAATCCTTATGCGGGAAATCGGTCGGCCGGAGATTGTTGCCAGTAGAGACGACTCCCTTGGAAGAGAGGAAAAAGAAAAGTCTGACCAGCAGTTGGTTCTAAGAATCAAATCAGTCAGATCGATTCGTGAGTATTTGGAGTGTATCAAAGAAATTCAAGAAAAAGGTGTACCGAAAGACTGGGAAATCATAGATGATGCGATTAAAGGCCTTTACGAGATAGCAGCGAAATTAAATAGTGAGTCTCACGTGACGACCGGTGAGAATCATGCGGCGTGGCATAGTCTTGCTAACGTCACAAGCGACCAACAAGAATTGATAAATCAAACCTTCCGGAAGTTATGGCGTGCTCGAGAAGAACTGGTCATGCGAAATCCAGAAGATATGCACAGGGTCGACGCATTAATTGAACGTGCGGGAATAAAATCCGGTGATCTTATCAATGTTGCAGTTAGAACGGGAAGTGAAATTGAGTGGGATAATGAGGGCATCGTTTTTATCATGGTTCGGAACGGTCGACTCTTGTACGCTCGTGACCCCAGCAATTACAGTCCTGTCGGGTACGGTGAGGCAGGCATTGAATGCTCCATAATTGGCGATGTAAGAAAAGTACAAAGTTAAAATAGAAACTGCAGAGGCCTAACTCCTGACAAGGTTGAGCTTTTGGCAGAGGTGGTATAATGGCGCGCATGGCAAAAAAGAGGGGCAAGATTGGCGTGACGAACGAGAAGATCATGGAGATCTTGTCTGGCATGAAAGAGAAAGTCGACAACACCGATTCTTTGATGGAAATACAAAGCAGGCATTCGGGACGGCTTGAAAAAGAAATGTCGAGCATAGGGAGCAGAGTCAAGAGGTTTGAGACTGTAGTTGAAAAGAGCATGTCAGCGCTCGAGGAACGTATGAATGAAATCGAAGGTGCAATCAAGACCGTCGTCGAATGGGGGGCAATGAAGTCCGATTTGCAAGATTTTGCGACACGAAATGATATCGAACGAATGAAAGGAGAGATTATTGAACCGATTATTAAAGCCGTAGACAAAGACGCGGAAACGGTTATAAATCATGGGCGGCGCATTACTGTTCTCGAGCGGAGGGCAGGAATTGCTGCGAAATGATATGAATCATCCAAAAGAAGAGCGGACACTCGTCGTTTTGAAGCCTGATGCGATCCAGCGGGGGATCATAGGAGAAATTCTCTCTCGTTTTGAACGCGTGGGACTCAAGATCATAGGGGCGAAGATGATGCAGCCATCGCAAGAGCATTACCATCATCATTACGAGAATATCGGCAAGATGATCTCGCGCCGCGGACAAAAAGCATTCGACGTTACGCTCGGTCTTATGACCTCTGGCCCGGTGATCGCTTTTGTGCTCGAAGGGATAGAAGCAGCATCCCTTGTGCGCAAAATGGCGGGAACGACAGAGCCAAAATCAGCGCAACCAGGCACCATCCGGGGAGACTATGCACACATGAGTTTTGCCCACGCCGACGCTCACGATGTGGGCGTCCCCAACATCATCCATGCATCGGGTGATGCTGAGGAAGCAAAAGCCGAGATCGCGCACTGGTTTTCCGAATCGGAGCTTTTTGAGTATGAGACGGTACATGAGCGCTTCACGCAGACAAGGAAATAACCGGTAGTAGGGGACTTCATCATAGCTTCGATAAAGCTGGTATACTAGACATTAGCGGCCGGTACTAAAACCTGCTGGTGCGATAAAGGGAGCTCGAATCGCTCAGTGCCTTGGCATTGATGCTGAGAGCACCCACCTGGCTCCAAGACCAGGCTTGCCGTACTGACCGCACCAAAAAGTCCGCCTTGAGGCGGATTTTTTGGTGCTAAACTAGGTATCAATGGCCAAAAAAGTTCTCCATCCGAATCATACGGCGGTGCCGCTCAACTTTTGCCGCTTGCCCGATGGATATGGCGTCGTGAAGATCGGCGTTTCCGGTGCCGCCAACGCCGGCGCATGCGGTCTCGATGCGTATGAAAAGGCCAAAGAGCTCGGGCGTGAGATCGCCAAGCACGGCAGCATCATCACCACAGGCGCTACCACCGGCTTTCCCATGTATGCGGCGATGGGGGCTAAAGATGAGTGCGGCTTCTCGATCGGATTTTCTCCGGCCGCGACTGAGCGCGAGCACGTCGAGACGTACAAGCTGCCACTCGATTTTATGGATGTAGTCGTGTACACAGGCTTTGGCTATGCGGGGCGAGATCTCCTGTTCGTGCGCTCATCGGACGCAATGATCATCGGCTGCGGCCGCATCGGCACTTTGAACGAGTTTGCTGTCGCCTTTGAAGACCGTCGGCCTATCGGCATCCTTGAAGGCACCTGGGAGACCGACGAGATGCTACGGCAGATCATAAAACAGGCCAATCGTCCCAACGAAAAGATCGTGTATGATTCCGACCCGAAAGCAATGGTTGAACGCCTGATCGAGATAGTACTCAAAGAGCGTGAGCACCTCACACTAGTATACAACAACCACGACTCAAGGAGCGCAACCGGCAAAAATGTCGAGGTTATTTTCTAACCACCTTAGGCTTTCAACTGTTTGACCAGCCGTTCAAACGTCTCGGGGTAGTCCTTTGCAAGCGTAGAGAGAGATTTGCGGTCGATGGCAATGTTGCTTTTTTTGAGTGCGCCAATGAATTTCGAATAGGAAAATCCGAAATCTCGCACGGCCGCATTGATACGCAGCGTCCAGAGATTACGGAACTCGCGCTTTTTTGCGCGGCGGTCGCGGAAGGCATACGAGCCTGCATGGCGGATCGCCTCGTGGGCGACGCGCTCCTTGCTCTTTCGATCGAAACGATAGCCCTTGGTCTGCGCCAAAAGGTACCGGCGACGCTTGGTTTTCGACACTCCTCGTTTGACTCTTGCCATAAATGTTTATTTTTGACTCTTAAACTCCTCGCCTGCCCCGTAGCCAAATCCGCAGGATTTGTGGTACTGGGGTTTAACGCGCGACATACATTAGATTTTGTTATGAGCAAAGCGAATTAGAAAATCTTAGATCCTGAGTACTCGAAGGAACGCTAGTTGGGAAGAAAACGGCTCTTTGCGGTAGCGTCGAGCGCTGCATGAAAATCAGTGGCGCGCTTACGGCGCATCCGGCCGCCGCCGCTTTCTTTGGCGTTGAAATGGTTGTGGCCTGGCACCCGTGCAACGATCTTGCCGTTCTTGGTGACGCGCAAACGCTTACTATAGGATTTGTTTGTTTTCATGGTTTGAGTTTGACTTGCCTGCCCCGTAGCCAGCGCGAAGCGCTGCGGTACCGGGGTTGCTTTTCATTGAAAAACCGCTCTTCAGCGGTCGCGCCATTATGCCCGATAAAGGGGGGGAATGCAAGACTCTTCTCGCCCCAGCTTTTTGGCGTCGCTATCTGCCGCTGTTGCGGCAGCGCTGCCTCTCGCGCCGTCGCGCTGCGAGACACGCCAAAAAGCTGCGCCTCAAAGAGTCTCTGGGGGAGGGGCTGAGGTAAGAATCTTTTTCTCTTTAGGAACGGAAATTTTCTTCGACGGATCGCGCTCAATAGAGACCGAGAGCCCCTTTGGGCCTTTTTGGATCGCTTCTGCGATCTTAAATCCTTCCGGAATGACCGAAAGGAAACGCTCAAGCCGCTCCTTCAGGAATTCAAATTCCATATATTTGTATCGGCCCCACAAGAAGAGATCGACGCGCACGCGATGGCCTTCCTTGAGCCACGCCGCAGCTTTGCCCGCCTTGATCTGCATGTCGCGCTCGGAAGTGCCGATCTTAACCTGCGTTACCTTCGTCTCGGTGACGTGCGCCTTCGACTTCACTTCTTTATCTTTCTTCTTCTGCTCGTATTTGAATTTGCCATAGTCCGTTATTTTGCAGACCGGCGGCTGCGCATTAGGAGATATTTCTATGAGGTCGAGCCCCAGCTCCTGTGCTTTCGCGAGTGCCTCGCGGATCGGAAGGATCCCGAAATTCTCGCCCTCGGGGCCAAGCGCGCGCACCTCCGGTGCGCGGATGCCTTCATTCATTCGGGCGCGCTCCTTTTCCGCTTGCGACGTGTATTTAGTGAATCCCATTTGTCGCCGCCACTATACCATGGGCTAAGGGAAGGCGCACGCTACTCGAGAAGTCCCGCATGCCCCGGGACGCCCCCGAAAGGCTTCAAATAATTGCTCGCATAGATGAGAACACCTTGCATGGTGTCGAGGAGGCGTAAGAGGAAGGTATTTTGTGCGCGTGGAGGCGCGACATAGTTATTCGCAAGATCGCCGGAAGTAAAGGTCTGTTGTTGGAGAGGGCCTTGTGCCACCACCGTTCCTGAGGCAGTAAGTACACTTTGCGAACTTGTGCTCGAAGGGGATAGGCCTATTGCGACGTCGATAACATTTGGATTGAGGTTGATCGGGACCACCTTGCCGATATCTATCAGATTGCTGACAGGATTTATATATTGCTCGATAAGGTTAAAACTTGACGTTGCTTTTGGCTGCGTGTTGGTCGCCGATTGTGACCCAGGAACCAGGGTGTTGGTATTAAGAAGGCTTGAGATCGGAGTTGTTTCAGAAGAGATCGTAGGCAGCGGCAGCGTAGGCTGTGCAGAAATGCTCGGCTGAGCTGAAGAGACAGGCTGCGCTCCTTGTGACGGTTGCGCAGGAAGCGAAGGCTGACTTGGTGCCGCCGATTGTGGCGGGGGCTGCGTCGGCTGTCCGCTTGCATTGGTGAGGCATTGCGACTGCAGGACGGTTCCAGGTTGCGCGATCGTGGGGGGATTGAGGCTCGTGAAGCATTCCGCTGTGTTCATCTGAATTTGAGGTTGATTCGAACCGGCGTCAGCGCTCGGTGCAGCTGACGCTATCGGAGTCGCTTGGCCTACTGGCCTCGATGAGGCGGGCGCATTGGAAGGAGCGGCGACCGGTGTACCTGCAACTCCGCTACACGAGGGGCTGCGCTTATTCGTTGGTTCCATGTGCGGCCTGTCGCCCATGCCAAGCGGAAAGCCGACACCAAATTGTGGATTCGATCTCGCGAACGCATGTAATTGAACATAATTGTTACTCGCGGGGTTCACGTCCATCGCGAGCCCCAATTGATGGTTGGAACGCGTCGCTCCCCCGGCTCTCGCATTCTCCGTGCGATCGCATTGGATGTGTGCCGGTGAGTTGGGTCCGCATCGGAAGGCCGACACGACGTAGATGGGACCGTGGGCGCGAGCGAACGCTTGTAAAAATTTTGCTGCGCAGGTCGCAAACGCATTGTTTAGCTTATCGATACGACCTCCGGAGGTGGGTGGGGCTTTTGAATTCCTTAGGTCTCTCGCTATGCTCGCTAGATACGCCTTTGCTTGTCCGGCATCGTTGGTGAGCCCCGCGGTCCTATCCGAATCACACACCGGTCTCCCCGGCAGCGCGCCGGCGGCTATCTCGGCAGCCGTTGCGGTACGGCAATTGGTACCTTGTGCGTATGCGACACTCAGTGTTAGCAACACAAACAAAAAAGCTATGCCAGCCAGAAGAGAAATAGGTATTCGCAACATCGTTTTAGTATACCCCGTGAGATATCTTGCTCATCTCATGGGGTATACCGGGAAAGAGAATTTAATAGCCATGTTCATGGGGGTGAAGTCCACCAAAGGGCTTCAGATAATTACTCGCATACATAAGGATATTTTGCATGGTGTCGAGAAGGCGCAGTATGAAGGTGTTCTGCGGACGCACACTTCCTGAGGAGGGATTGTTTGCCAGATCCCCGGAAGTGAACGTCTGTTGCGGGATAGGTCCTTGTGCTCGCACGGTACCAGAAGCAGTAAGTGTTTGTTGCGGGGGAGAGCTTGAAGGCGAAAGGCCGGTCGCAATTTCTGTGATGTTTGCGTTGAGATCAATAGGGACGGCTTTGCCGATATCTATAAGAGTACTCACCGGATTGATGTACTGTTCAATGAGGTCAAAGCTCGACGTCGCCTCCTTCTGCGTACTCGAGGGTAGCGGGGAAGGAAGAAATATACTTGGGTTGAGCAGACTTGAAAGTGCTGAATCAAACGACGTGGAGAGTGTCGGCTGTGCAGATGTTCCACCAGAAGATCCACCCGAGGATCCAGGTTGTGAGGGAAGAGACGGTTGCGCCTGACCCGCGGGCTGTGCAGGAGCGGGTGGTTGTTGTGGGGGAGGCTGCGGTGGTAGCTGCGGTTGCTGACCAGGCGCGTTCGTGAGGCACTGGCTCTGCTGCACAGTCCCTGGGGGCGCGATCGTCGGAGGGTTCAAGCTCGTGAAGCATTCGGCGGGGTTCATTTGTGACGACGGTGGCAGCTGCGGTTGTGTTTGAGGAGGTGATGACGGCGGCAGCTGAGGAGGGGCTTGCGGGGGAGTGGAAGTCGCGCTCGGGGAGGGAGCTGAAGTTCCTCCGCAAGTTGTTGGCTCTAAGTGATTTGCCTCGCCAGGGATCCGTGGGTAGTACGGCAACCGTACCTTCAACGTCGGACCATTCGATACGACATGCCGACACGCCGCGTTACAGCTGAACTTGTTCCACGTTCCTCCCACAAGATCCACGGCGCACCCTCTTCGATGGTTGCCCGTGTTTTTTCCGCTCACCCGCATCTCGCCTGCCGCAGACCGGTACCCCGATAGTATGGTGGCAGAGGTAAAGTGAGGATCGTTCTTGAGAAGGTTCGCAAGAAGAATGGCGAAGTTGGCATCGAGTTTCAGAATACAATTTTTTGGATCCTCTCCTGTTATTCCGTTGCCGTTGACGCATGATTGGCGCGTAAGCAAGAACCTCTTCGCCTCTTCTGCGCCTTGGTTGATACCAGTTTCATTTGGGTTGTAACACCTCCCAGCTTCAATTTGTTTGTTTTGTACGACGGCATCGCTTGCGGTTGCGGGTCGCGTACCGGGCGGGCATTGAGCAACGACAACATGTGGAAAGGAGAGAACGGCCAAAAGAGCTGCAGCAGCAAAAAATCCGAGAACGAGCAAAGCTGAGTTCCGACTTACCATACGAGTAAGTATACCGAGAAAAAACGTTACTGATTTTCGCACACCCTGTCCGCCCACAAACCTTTCTTTTGCTCGCGCGCTTGTTTCTGCGCCGCTTTGAACTCGGCTTGGTATTTGTAGGGCAGGTTGTATGTGTATTCGTGCCCGTATCCTTCAGCGATCATGTATTTATTGACGAGGATGCCTTCGGGCCGAACGTTGGCTGGTGCATAGATGTATGCCAAAAGCCGACCGTATTTGTCGTAGGTTCCCTGCGAGGGATCAGTTTCAACACGCACCGATTGCCCTGAGATAACCCGCTTCATTTTTTCGGATGCCTCTTTTCCAAAACACTGCACGGGCTTTCGCGGATCGACTATCTCTGGCGTATCGAGCCCGATGAGCCGCACCGTCACATTCTTTCCATTCATCAAAACGACGATCGTGTCTCCGTCTATTACTCTCACGACGGGATACCAATCGGCCGCGACTTTGGCAGGCGCTTCGTTTCTCACACTTGAAGTGGCAATTGTTTGCGGGGAGGATGTAACAATTGGGGGAGTGTCAACATCCTGCACCCAGGGCGCAGTGAGTACGAATCCCATGATAATTAAGATACCAAGCAGCACTTTCATCATCCCAACAGTATACGGTGCAAAAAAATCGCAGGCGCGGCGGGAATTTCATCCGCCGCGCCTGAGCGCTGTTCCCCCGGTTATGCGGCCTGTAGACCAGTCGGCGTTGCCCAATTCAGGTCGGCAAGTGCACGAAGTGCATACCGGTTCGTCGGCCATGGAACGGTCGCTTTCGTGCCATCAATCACGATTTTGGCCCCATCGACCTGTTTATAGACGATGCATGCGCGCACAATCGCGTCAACAAGCTCGCCCCTGGCCTTGAGATCTGGCCGGAATGTCCGTCCGTACGCGCCGATGGCCTGGAAGATGCCCTCTGCGCGATTGGATACGTCGGCTTTCCCGACGGGATCTTGCTCATCGAGCAGCCTGATCAGTTCTTTTCGCAGCGGTGCTTCGGCGAAATACGCCATGGCTCTCTCCTATTTGTGTTCGGCCCACATGGGTCCAGCGAAACTATGCACCGAGGCACTTTTTGAGTCAATCGCGGCCGGGATAGAGTTGTAATTCGACTACCCGTAACGAGTCGCTTCATCCAGTCTTCATGAAAGAACCTGTATGCTCCGGGCGGTATGAAATCGACGACTTATCAGCACTAAGACCAAATCTATGTCAAACGGAAATATGTCTTTCGGCTCAAAACACATGTGGTACATCACTGGCGCTGCAGTGCTTATCGCGCTTCTCGCATGGGCCCTGTTGCAGCGTGATGTGCTTACGAGCATAGGCATAGGAAACCAGCAGGCGACCTCGACGGAAACCTCGACAGATACAAGTGGTGGCACGACAGCCTCGAGCAATCTACCCTCAGGCTGGCCCTCGGACGCGCCGGCACTTTTGTCGGGTGCGAAGATCACGTATTCGGGCCAGAGTGATCCGAAAACTGAGATCGCGGGTCCCACGGTTGTCTTCACGGCATCAAGTAAGCCGCAGACTGCGGTCACGTTCTACAAGTCGCAATTCACGGCGCACGGATGGACGTTCCGCGGACAGGGAGATGACTTGGGATCAGTCCAGCTTGCGGCGACCAAAGGCACGCGCAAGGTTACTGTGACGATCCTCGAGACGCGCTCTGGCGTCCTCAATGTAACGATAGGGATATCGAAGTTGGGATCCTAACTTCATACACAAAAGCCGCCCTTCAAAGGCGGCTTTTGTTTTGGTATGCCCCGTGAAATAGCTTGCTTCATCTCATGGGGTATACTCTGCGCATGCATATAGTCCGCTATCTACTCGTGGTCATCCTGCTATCGGGGCTTGCACTCGCCATATACGTGCTTGCGCCGAAAGCGCCAGAGCTCTCGGTCGTGCAAACAGCTACCAGCACGACGAGTGGGACGGAAATGAAGGTAGAAGATATATATGGAGATACCGATACATACCACATCGAGATGCACTACCCACAGTTCGGCATTCCCTCGGTAGATGCAAAGATCAAATCAGTGGTAGATACTGCCGTCGATACATTCAAAGAGTATCCTGCGAATCCCCCTGACTCGAGCCTGCCCCAAAATGAGCTCACGGGCTCCTTTGCATCCACATACGTGGGCCCGGATGTCGTGAGCGTAAAACTCTCGCTTTCGGAATATACCGGAGGGGCTCATCCCAATACGGTACTCATCGGGATCAACGTAGATCCGCGAAGCGGGCGTGAGCTCACACTTGATGATGCACTCTCCATGATTGGGAAAGATTTGCAGCAGGTAGCCGATGAGTCATTGAAAGAATTGAGATCAAAGCTCGGTGACAATGTCCTTGATTCCGCTAAGGGAGCTGAAGCAAAATCGGAGAACTACAGCACGTTCGTTGTAAGCAAAGACAAGGTAACGTTTATTTTCAATGTATACCAAGTTGCACCGTATGCTGCAGGTCCGCAGGAAGTCTCCTTTGCGCGCGTCCGCTAACAGCTGACGTCCGAGCGACCTTCGTTTGCTCTGTTCACGCAGCGTTCATCTACCTTTGCTATAAATACTGATTATTCGCGTCAGAATAACAACACAATATGGCAGATACAGTCATAAACACACCCTCGTCTGACGGCACTGGAGCCGCGGGCATGGTAGTGGCGCTTATCGCTCTTGTAGCGATCGTTGTCGGAGGTTTACTCTTGTTCCGCTATGGCGGATTCGCAGCGCCTGCGCAACAGGACGGAACTAACATCAACGTCACTCTTCCAGCAGGTACTGGGGGTACGGGAGATACCGGCACCACTAAATAACCTAGGGAAACCTAAAAGCACAACCAGCCCCGACAAAAGTCGGGGCTGGTTGGTATTGGTGGAGGTGTCGGGGAATGATCCCGAGTCCAGTGAAAAACGCAGGGAAAATTCTACGCGGCGTAGGTCATCTGAAGGTTTAAACATGCCGAATAAAAGATGAACAGAAACGCGACATGTCGAGTCCTGATCTTAGACAAACGTCGGACACCGTCTGTCAGTGCTTGAAGAATGACGCCCGGCGAGCTTACTCAAGCTCTACACTCGTGGACGGCCGCTTAGGCTAAAGCGTAAGACGGCGCAAATGCTTTGTTCGCACTTGAATTTTGAAGTGGATTTGAAAGGCACTCCAGCTTTGCCGCGCATTTAGATGCGCTGATTTCACTGTCGAAGCCAGTCACCCCCCGGGGCTACGTTGCTGTTTCCCGCGCAACGTAGCTTCGGGGACCGGCTGGACATTAAGATTGCAGATTATTCAGTTTTCAAGGTTCGCTGTATACGACGCTTTTCCTCCCGCGCCCGCATACTATGACGTTTATCATGGCCTTTCTTTCCGCGTGCGATCGCGATCAAGAGTTTCAGGTTTCGCCCACTATTATACACTTTTAATGGCACTATTGTCAATCCCTTCTGGCCTTCCGCAGAGGCAACGTGCGCGATTTCGGTGCGCGAAAGGAGCAATCGGCGCGTGCGTTCTTGGTCATATGATTTTGGGGCATTGGCTACCTGCCAGGCGGGGATAGAAGCGCCGACAAGATACGCTTCGCCGCCGCGCGCGACCACGCGCGCCCCTTTTAGAGAGCCACGCCCCGCGCGGAGTGATTTCACTTCATATCCATGCAATTCCAAACCCGCCTCGATCTCTTCGAGTATCGTGTAATCAAATCCAACCTTCTTGTTTTCTACAACTGCCATGCGCTCACTATAGCGCGCATCTTCTAAAAGCTAAAAAGCCCTGCTTGCCGGCAGGTGGCAGCTCCAGGCGATTTGAGTATAATGCACTTTCCGTATGGCAACTTCCGACAAGCAGCCACGCAAGCCGCGCGTAGGGGACAAGGCGCCGCCCCCGGGCGGTGCTTCAATCTGGGTGCAGCTTGCGGCAGCCTTTGCCGTATTTCTCGTGCTCTCCGCCGGCTACTCCCTTGTTCGCCAATATGTCGTCGATAAGAGCGAAGAAATAGCCCTTTCTCAGATCGCGGTAGATATTAATTTGGGAAAGATATCCTCCCTCGAAGTTTCTGGCGACCAGATCACTGCCACATATGTGGACGAGACGAAAAAGACCTCGCGTAAAGAAAGCGAGAGTTCGCTCACCGACACGCTCTCCAAATACGAGATCGCGCCTGAGAAGCTCGCTGCAGTAAAGATCGAGATCAAAGATGAAGGCGGCTTGCGCTTTTGGGCGCTCACGCTTTTGCCGATCCTCGTCCCGGTCATCTTCCTCTTCGGCGTCATTTGGTACCTCTCGAGGCAACTGCGCGGTGGCGGGGGAATGCAGGCATTTACCTTCGGGCGCTCGATGGCGCGGCTGGTGAATCCTGAAGACGAAGTCCAAAAAGTAACGTTCAAGGATGTGGCTGGTGCAAAAGAAGCAAAAAGCGAACTACTCGAAATAGTTGATTTCCTCAAAAATCCCAAAAAATTCATTCAGATCGGCGCGCGCATTCCCAAGGGAGTGCTCTTGATGGGCGCGCCGGGCACGGGCAAGACGTTGCTTGCGCGAGCCGTTGCGGGAGAGGCGGGCGTGCCATTCTTCTCCATTTCGGGATCGGAATTCGTCGAGATGTTCGTTGGCGTCGGCGCTTCGCGCGTGCGCGATCTTTTCCTCACGGCAAAAAAATCTTCCCCCTCCATTATTTTCATTGATGAGATAGATGCAGTGGGGCGCGTGCGCGGCACCGGAGTGGGCGGCGGCAACGACGAGCGCGAACAGACCCTCAACCAAATCTTGGTCGAGATGGATGGCTTCGAGCCCAATGAAAAAGTCATCGTGATGGCAGCATCAAACAGGCCCGACGTCCTGGACCCCGCACTTTTGCGCCCCGGGCGCTTTGATAGACGCGTGACGATCGATCTCCCGGACCGCAAGGACCGCGAAGAGATCCTCAAGGTACACGCGCGCACCAAGCCGCTCGGGGCCGATGTGAATCTCATTGTCATCGCAGAGCGTACGCCGGGCTTCTCTGGTGCGGATCTTGCGAGCCTCATGAACGAGGCCGCCATCCTCGCTGCGCGCGAAGATAGGCGTGAGCTTACGCAGTACGACCTCATCCGCAGCATCGAAAAAGTGATGCTCGGGCCCGAACGCAGGAGCCACATCTTGAACAAAAAGGAGAAGGAGATCACCGCCTACCACGAAGCAGGGCACGCTCTCATAGCTTCCGTCTTGCCGTACGCCGATCCGGTGCACAAAATATCCATCATCTCGCGCGGCCGCGCTGCGGGCTACACGCTCAAGCTTCCGTTTGAGGATCGCAAAATGCAATCGCGCAGGGAATTCTTGGACGACATCGCGGTATCGCTCGGCGGATTCGTCGCAGAAAAAATGATATTCGACGACATAACGACCGGCGCATCCAACGACCTGCAGGTACTAACCGCGCTCGCGCGCAACATGGTCGCCCGCTACGGCATGTCGGAGAAAATGGGTCCGATCGCATTTGCGGCCTCCGCGCAGCGCGCAATTTTCGGCGAAGGGGTCGAAGATGGGCAATCGCAAGAGGTCGCGGCACAGATCGATGAGGAAGTGCGAAAGATAATCTCGAACGCGCGGAAGATCGCCGAAGGCGTGCTCACCAAACATCGTCATGCCCTCGATGCCATCGCCAAGCGCCTCGTGGTAGTAGAAACCATCGAACGCGAAGAATTCGAGAATATTTTGATAGCAAATGGTATAACACCTAAAAAGAAGGAGGATATAGAACACCAGCCCTTAGCATAGGTGTCAGGATTCAGCTTGAAAGAGAGGAACTGATTTGTGTCTTCTGACAACTGACAGCTGAAAACTGAAAGCTATAATGCAGGTATGGCGGATCACAGCATGCCGGATTATGACAACGAGCCCAACGAATGGGAATCCAACCGCCCCGCGAAGCTCCCGCGACACATCTCGGTACAGCTTAAGCAATACACAACTCGTATCCAGGGGGCGCATACCGTCGGCGCGCTCAAAGCCATTCGCAGCGATATTGAGCAAGGAAGCCTCGCCAATAATGCCGAGGCCAAAGCAGAACTGAAACGCACTATGAACCAGCGTGCTCGGGAGCTTGGTTTTCAGGAAGGACCGTGGTGGTCGTAAGTATAAAAGCAAGCACCCGCGGACGAGTGCCCGCGGGTTTGATATGGATGTCGCAAGGTCGATTCACCATTGCCATGCTTCTGCTTCGTTCCGGCCGTACAGGTAGATCCGAATGCCCGTCAGGACGGTGAAGATAGCGACGGCGATCGAGATCTGCCATCCCGCAGCGATCGGCTGCAAGGCCAACAACTTGGTGACAATCATTCCCAGGAGAATGATCTCCGTCAGTGCGCCGAGGGCGCAAAGCGACCAGTATGACACCTCGCTTTTCGGTATGGGATTCGGGCTGTCGTAGTCGAACTTCCTCTTTTTCCACAGGGGCGTGAATGGCCACCTGGCAATGAAGAGGATGGCGAGGCCGAACAACTCGACCCAGAAGCGGTAGTCTTTGGCATCTCGGATCACTTTGTCCATGTGCGTCTCCCGGAGCCAGGGGTTGCAGAAACTGGCTCACTGCTCAGGAGAATGGACTCAGGGAAGCGGAAAGTCAAATAGCGATCTGCCAATGGATGGTCTCGTTGCCAAGGCCGTGCTCTTTGTGGGCAATTGGCCACACGTTTACTCCCTCGTCCGTAACGACCGGCTCTGTTACTTGCCAATCGTTTTTTACCAATGTTATCGTTTCTTTTGATGGTTCAATCCCAAAGAAACGTGGACCATTAATCGAAAGAAACTCTTCGAGTTTGTCGAGCGCATTTAATTCATCAAAAACTTGCGTGTAGAGCTCTATGGCGACGGGCGAATTAAATACGCCAAATGCCGCGGGCGAAGCGAACTTCTTCGATTCCGGATGCGGAGCGGAATCTGTTCCTGCGGAGAGGAACGGCAATCCTTCCGCAACGAGCCCCCGCACTTTTTCCCGGTCGCTCGCGCTTTTGATAAGAGGTTTGCAGCGAAGCAGCGGTTTGTCCTCGACATCTTCACGCGCATAGAGGAGGTGGTGAGGCGTTACCGTCGCAACGAGTTTGCCTGTCTCGCCGTTTTTTTCCAGAAATTCTGCCGCGATTTTGGTGCTTAAATGCTCGAGCGAGATCTTGAGATCGGAATATTGCTCCAGAAGGCGTGGAAACACGCTCTCAATGAACTGCTTCTCTCCTTGATACGGATCTACCTCATTCTCGCTTTCATCCACGTGCACCTCTCCGTGCAAGAGGAGTGGCATACCTGCACGTTCCATCTCACTAAGTAGCTCTTTCGCTTCGAGGATATCACGAAAGCCCCACTGCGAATTGGTGGTCGCGCCATACGGATAGTATTTGACGGCGTACACACCATTTGAGAGTCCTTTTTCGATCTCTTCGGGCTTCAAATTCTTGGTCAGATAGAAAGTCATCAGCGGGTTGAACGTGTTTCCGGCAGGAAACGCTGCAAGGATTTCTTTTTTGTACTCAGCCGCTTGCTCAATAGTTTCAATTGGCGGATCGGTATTTGGCATCACGATCGCCGCAGAGAATTTCTGGGCGCTTATTGGCGCCACTGCCCTTAGCATCGCCCCGCGGCGGAAATGCACGTGGGCATCGAAGGGTTTTTTGATGGTTATTGAATCGTTTGACATATATTGTCCACAGCATACCATCTTGTGTAGTAAGCGGTGAGTATCCCCGCACGGCAATGAAAGCAGATATACTGTGATGATGTCCGGGAGTCACTTTGGCTTGAGGAGTCTG
>Ga0155802_101_pt1 | contig 44159 bp, 51 predicted proteins | sample RifCSPlowO2_01_FD_107456 | JGI IMG/M metagenome (GOLD analysis project Ga0155802, IMG submission 107456) | Candidatus Kaiserbacteria bacterium RIFCSPLOWO2_01_FULL_54_22
TGCTGCAAAGAGTTTGCGCAAAGATTCGGTATGGCGCTCAAGCCCGCGGTAGCGCAACGTGCCCAACTTTGTTACGCCCTCGACAAGCGAGAGTACTTCTTTGCCGAATTGTTCCTCAATATTTTTTGGTTTAATGCCCGCATCCTCGATCGTATCGTGCAAGAGGCCCGCGGCTATCGCTTGGGAATCGAGGCCCGCGGTCGCGAGCAAGTACCCGACCTCGGCGGGGTGCGTGAAGTACGGGTCGCCGGAATAGCGCTTTTGCTCGCCGTGCGCATCACGCGAGAATTCGTACGCTTTTGTTATGAACGCCGTGTCGGTATCGCTTACGCCGGACATCGCGGCGAGGATCTCTGCGAGCGGGCGAGGGTGGGCGGACATAACAGTGATGATACTCTCGGCTGACATTTTGCGAAAGGGGAGCACCCCCTTCATAAAAATCTTGCGTCTACGGGGCTATTTGATAGGGTTCCGGCAGACCGATCTTCTCGGTTCTCTCACTCACCCCATATCTTCAACCAGAGCACAAGAGGTAGAAATCATGTTGCTCAATGCAAAAGCGGTCCTGCTCATCCTACTCGGCGGCGGGCCCACCATCGTGATCAACGCGACATGGGTGGGTATCCTTCAGGCGGCACTTCGCCTGGGGGTGAAGCGTATCTACGGCAGTTTGTTCGGGGTTCTCGGGATCGCCAAAGAGCAATTCGTCGATCTCACGCAACTGAGTTCGGAAGAACTAAAGTTGCTTGCCGGAACGCCATCGGCAGCCCTCGGTACCACGCGCGACATGCCCGACAACGCCGCGATGCTCGAAGTCATCAAGGCGCACGGCATCACGCACGTCATCGGCGTGGGCGGCCAGGACACAGCCGAGACACTCCAAGGCATCGCTGTGTTCGCGCAAGCTGCAGGATATTCTCTTTGCGTCGTGCATGCCCCGAAGACGATCGACGGCGACCTCGAGGTCGGCGATCATCCGCCCGGGTTCCCGTCTGCCGCTCGCTTCATCGCGAAAGCGGCCGCTGGGCACAACCTTGAGAATGCGGCGATGCCCGGAGTCGACATCTTGGGCTGCATGGGCCGCAATGCAGGCTATCTGACCGGCGCGAGCGGATTCCTGCGCTCCTATGACGACGATGGACCTCACCTCATCTACTGCCCGGAAAGGGCCCTCGACCTCAAGCTGTTCCTCGATGACGTCGACGGGGTCTATCAACGTCTCGGTCGATGCTTGGTCGCAGTGTCAGAAGGGGTCAAAGATTCTGACGGCACTCTATGGGTCGAGCATCTGAAGGAAGTCCATCGCGATGCTCATGGCAACGTGCAGCTCTCGGGGTCAGCTGTCGTCGACTTCCTTGCGTCTGAGGTTAGGAAGCGTCTCGGAGTAAAACGTGTGATCTCAGAGACCCCTGGGTACCTGCAACGTTGCTACGACGAGGCCTCCTATGTCGATGAGCAGGAGGCGAGGAGAGCGGGAGAAGCGGCTGCCCGCTTCGCAATTGATGGCCAAAGCGGCTCCGTGGTCATCACGCGCACGGGCGAGTATGAGGTCGAGTACGGACTCGTCGCACTTGAGCAGGTGGCCGGCAAGACCAAGGTGATGCCGACGCACTTCATCAACGAGAAAGGCAACGACATCACGCCCGCATACGTCGACTACCTTCGGCCGCTACTTGGTTCGTTTCCCAAGTATGCGCGGATCAAGCTGCCGCTGGTAGAGAAGATCTTGAATCGGTAAGTACCGATTCTTCCGCAGAAACGAAAAATACGCGGCGCTTCCTCAACGGGGCGTCGCGTATTACTTTTTGAGCTTGTGAGGGTTATGGTTAGGACACTGCTTGCTCGAACATCTCTCTGGTATCGTTTTGGTGCCCTCCATCATCAAAGAGCCGCACATCTCACACATCTTCCCCGTAGGCTTCGCTTTGATAGCATTTTTGCAATCTGGATAGTTGGAGCATGAAAAGAATATACCGAAGCGGCCTTTGCGCTCCACCATTTCTCCCTTCTTACACATCGGGCACTGCACGCCCGTTTTTTTCTTCGCCTCCTCCTCCGGGTCCTGTTTGACGAATTTGCACTTCGGATAGTTGGAACAAGCAATAAATAGTCCGAAGCGCCCTTCCCGCTGCATGAGCCTCCCGTCGGCACAGTCAGGGCAATTCTCTCCGATCTCTTTAGGCGGCGCGATTTCGGTGCCATCTTCTTTGCGTGCGCCGAGGCATTTGGGGAAGCTCTTGCAGCTCATGAAGCGCCCGCTCTTGGAGAGTTTGTACTCCATTGCGCCGCCGCATATGGGGCAGAGGAATTCCGCGGGCGTATCGCCCATGCTTGTTATTTTTTCGATCTTCGCTTTGGATTTGACCGCCTTTGTGAACGGGCCGTAGAAATCTTTAAGGGTCTTTGTGTATTCGCGTGTGCCGTCTGCTATCTGGTCGAGCTCGTCTTCCATCTCTGCAGTGAAGGTGTCGCTGATGTAGTCGGCAAAATTGCCTTCAATAAATGTCGAGACGACATCGCCAGTCGCAGTAGGCACCAGGATGCGCCCCTGCTTTTCCACATATCCGCGGGTGTCGAGCGTGCGGATGATAGAGGCATAGGTCGAAGGTCGTCCGATGCCTCGCTTCTCGAGCTCTTTTACGAGGCCTGCTTCCGAATATCGCGCCGGAGGTTGCGTCTCCTTGCCTTCGCTTCGCGCTTCGACGAGCGTGAGAGCATCTTTTTCTTTTACTTTCGGGAGCTCGACGTCCTCTCCGCGCGCCTCACTGTCGGCGGCGAGCCAACCATCGAATATGACGTGCGATCCGTTCGCCGAGAAATCGGGGATCGTAGCACCCGCGACGTTGGCGAGGATCTTTGTACGCAAGGTACGCGCGTCGGTCATTTGCGAGGCAAGTGCGCGGGCGCGAATGAGCGCGTAGAGCTTTTTCTGCTCCTCGCTGTGGCCGAGACTTCTCTTGCTGGGATCGGTCGGGCGCACCGCCTCATGCGCTTCCTGCGCACTCTTGCTTTTGGTCTTGTACACGCGCGCTTCAGCATACTTGTCGCCGAACTCGCTTTTCACCGTGGCGATGAGGCTATCCTGGGCATCCTTTCCGAGATTCGTAGAGTCGGTACGCATATAGGTAATGAAACCGGACTCGTACAACTTTTGCGCGATGCCCATGGTGCGCGAAGGAGAGAGGCCAAGCCGCGTCGAAGCAACTTGCTGCAGGGTCGAGGTGGTGAAGGGGGCGCGAGGTGAGCGAGCTTGCTCGGACTCTTCGACGCTCTGCACGCTCCATTCTTTGCTCTTCGCTGCTTCGAGAATGTGCTCCGCCTCCTTTTCTGTTTTTGGCTCCTCGATGCATGTGACCGTAAATGTCTTTCCGCCGGAGGCGGATCCACCTCCGGTGGACACGTCCGCGCTAATGACCCAAAAAGGCTCAGGGACAAATGCTCTGATCTCGCGCTCTCGCTCCATTATGATACGTAGCGCCGGCGACTGTACCCGCCCAGCCGAGAGGCCATAGCGCACTTTTTTCCAAATGAGCCCTGAGAGGTCGTAGCCAAAGAGCCTGTCGAGGACGCGGCGTGCTTCCTGCGCCTTTACGAGCTCGTCGTCGATCTCGCGCGGGTGGGCAAGTGCCTCCTGTACGGCATGCTCGGTGATCTCGTGAAATACGATACGCTTTGGCTTCTTGAGCCCGATCGTCTCCGCAAGGTGCCATGCGATCGCTTCGCCCTCACGGTCGGGGTCGGTCGCGAGTATGACCTCGTCGGCCTTTGCCGCTTCCGAGTGCAGTTCATCGATGATCTTTTGCTTCTCTTTTACTATCAAATAGCGAGGAATAAAGCCCCCTTCGACATCTACCGCATCTTTGTTGCTCTTGGGGAGATCGCGTATGTGCCCCACGGATGCGCGCACCACAAAATCCTTCCCGAGATACTTCTCGATCGTCTTAGCTTTAGCAGGTGACTCTACGATAACTAATTTCATACCCGGCTAGTACAATTTCGAATAGTTCTTGCTGCTGTGTTAATACTGGGGACAAACATATTCTCGTGATGCGTTATTTTGTTCAACGTTGTTTGAATTTGCCACGGCCAAAGTAATTCGAAATTGTCCTGCCGGGCATGTATAAGGGACAGTGATACTCCAGAAGCCTACCACATGTCAAATGATGGGAATAAAAAATGCCCGGCGAACCGGCCGGGCATTTTCATCTTCGGACCGCTTCTTTCAGCGGCGTTTGCTGGCCCGGATGCGTGCGCCGCGACGCGCCGCGGGACGTCGCACGAGGTGCGGGCCGTGGCGGCTGGTGTGCGTAGTCAATCCGGTGCCGGAGATCCCGGTAAAGAACTTCGAGGCGATCTTCCGACCGCTGAGGAAGCGATACTTCGTCATCGCGCGGATCCTGCGGATGTTCCTTGAACGATCTCTCAAGGTTAGCCGCTTCCACTTCCATTTCCTACGTGTCATTGGAGTATGTCCTGTCTGTCTGCGGGAACGCGTTCACACATACGAACGCAACTACACGCAACGAACAAACCCCGCGGCACTATGCCGCATCTCAAATGAAATGGCAATTAGCATCGAGCGGGCTTCGAAAAAATGAACGTCCGTACCCTCAGTTGGATGCGGACGATCATTGCCTGGCGGGAACGAGGGGCCTCACTTCGTGCTGTTTCGACGCTTGATGAACCTCTGCGCTTGATGCCGCAGATCGCTACCACGAAGGGGTTGCGTGATGCCGGGAAGACGAAAGGCGTTTTTCCTTTTCTGTTTCGATCTGGGCGAAGGAAGTACAGCGAACCGTTCGCTATACGCTGACATGTTCGTGTTCACGAACGCGGCGATGTCTTCAATAGGCTTATCGAGTAGGTATTCAATGCCCGGCTTGGGCGTACGAGTGTCGATGAGGTGAACGAGGTGTTTCGTGCGCTCCTCGTCGTTCATTGCATCCCAAGTCTTATCGATGCGTGTGGCGGTATCCATCGTCGTCGCTCCAAAGTGCTCGAGGGGACTGGTTGTATACATACCACTTCCGTAGTAACAGCGCTACCACATGTCAAATGGCAGGAACAAAAAAAGATGCCCGGCAGCGAAGCCGGGCATCACAGATAGCGGCGGTACGGATCAGGAAATCGTACCGGCCCCCGATCGTATCGAGCCGGACCACTTTCCCAGTCTCTGTAGGCAGTCTGGACAAAGTGAGGGTTGCGGCTGACCGGGTGCCGCTTTCGGGAGCAGATTTGTGCAGCGGTCGTTGTTGGGCCGAGTACCTCGGCACTTGCCTTTGTCGTGTTGTGGCGAACCCCTCTCGGCTTTAAGAATCGCCTCTGCAACTCGCCCTTGTGCGTTTTTGCCAATGGTCATGGCCGTTCTCCTTCCAAAAACACACTTCCAGTATTATCGAACTCGCACCACGCCTAGTTCCTCCACGATCAACCCCTTTATCTCCATCGTCGAGAGCAGCACGTTGGCATCGGTGATCGGGAGCTCGAGCGCTTCGATGAGCTCGTCGCGTGGGATGGGAGTATGGATGATCTCAATAACGCGCAGCTCACTCGGTGAAAGATCATCGCGTATTTCTGCCCAGGATGTTGGTCCCTCACGCTTCTGGATGCCGAGCGCGACCAGTATGTCTTCGGGAGAAGTCACTGCCGTCGCACCGAGCCGCAAGAATTGATGTGTGCCGCGGCTCGATTCGCTAAATATCGAACCAGGGACGACAAGGAGCTCGCGGTTGTACTCGGTCGTGAGCTTCGCGGTTATGAGGCTGCCAGATCTTTCTTTCGCCTCCACCACAAGCACTGCGTGCGAGAGTCCGACCATGATGCGATTCCTCTTGGGGAACATGTAGTCCATCGTTTTTGCATCGCGCTTCTCTTCGGAGAGCAAGCATCCACCTGCCTTGAGTATCTCTCGCGCGAGCCCCACGTGCGCTTTGGGATACAATACATTCCAATCGAGCCCCGAGCCAGGGACGCCGACGGTCGTGAGCCCTGCGTCTAGCGCTGCTTTGTGCGACTCGGCATCGACACCGTAGGCCAATCCGGAAACTATGATTATGGGATAGCCGCTCAAGCCTCCTATGAGATGACGCACTACTTGCTTGCCGTAGGTCGTCATTGCGCGTGAGCCAACGACCGCGAGCCACTTTTTTTCGAAGCTCGGCATCTCTCCGCGCAGATATAGTTGTTTCGGCGGATCAGATATTTCCCTCAGCAGAGGAGGGAAATCAGCAGGGGGAAGCAGTTTGAGATCGTCGACCATGTGCTAATATGATACACGACTATGAAAGACGGTAACGGCAATCTCGGGCTGTTCATCGTATTCGTTCTAGTGCCCCTTGCTTTAATCGGTCTCTGGAATGTCATGATGTACCTCGATAGCATTCTTGGCTAGGTTCAGTATCAAAAACTCCATGCTCGACATCAAATTCATTCGGGAGAACAAAGATATCGTCGCTGCGGGTGCAAAAAAGAAGCACATCGAGGTAGACCTCGATAAGCTATTGGCGCTCGACGACAAGCGCCGTGAGCTCCAGGCGACGTTTGATTCTAAGCGCGCGGAGCAGAACGTTGCGTCCGCGAAGATCGCCGCAGCCAAAAGCGACGAGGAGCGAAAAGAGCTCATCGCGAGCGTGCAGGGCGTGAAAGAAGCCTTGAAAGCGGCCGAAGAAGAGATGCAGGGGATCATGAAAGACTGGCGCGAACTGATGGTCCAAGTACCCAATGTGCCCGACATGTCGGTACCAGAGGGAGACTCGGATGCCGACAATCAGGAGGTCAGGCAGTGGGGTGAACTCCCGAAATTCGATTTCGAACCCAAGAGCCACAGCGAACTCTTGCTTTTGCATGACATGGCGGATTACGAGCGCGGCGCCAAGGTAGCGGGCTTCAGGGGCTATTTCCTAAAAAACGATGGCGCGCGATTGGTGTGGGCACTCGAACAATTCGTGCAAAGCCGATTCGCACAAAAGGATTTCACCCCTATGATCGTGCCCTCGATGGTGCGCCGTGAACCGTTCATGGGTACGGGATACTTGCCGCAGAGCGAGGAAGATTTGTATAAGACGCAGGACGGAGATTATCTTGCCGGCACGGCCGAAGTCGCGACGATGGGCTATTACATGGAAGAAATTTTGGACAAGGGTCAGCTCCCGATCAAGTTTTTCGCTTTTTCTCCATGTTTTCGCCGCGAAGCGGGAAGCCACGGGAAAGACACGAAAGGGATCTTTCGCATTCACGAGTTCGTGAAGTATGAACAGGTTGTGCTCTGTGAAGCCAAGCATGAGGAATCGGTCAAATGGCACGAAGAGATCACGGCCAACTCCGAAACGCTTCTGCAGGAGCTCAAACTCCCGTATCACGTGGTGGTGAATTGCGGCGGCGATCTGGGATTGGGCCAGGTAAAAAAATATGATATCGAAGCCTGGATGCCGAGCGAGATGAAATACCGCGAGACGCACTCATCGTCGTACTTCCACGATTTCCAGACGCGCCGGCTCAATATCCGCTATCGCGACGACGAAGGGGTAGTGCGCTATGTGCACTCGCTCAACAACACGGCGCTTGCGATGCCGCGTATTCTCTGCCAGATAGTCGAGAATAACCAGTTGGCCGACGGTTCAATAACGATCCCCGACGTCTTGCGGGCGTACATGGGTAAAGACGTGATACAGCAGAAGTAACTGCTGCGCTATGGCTCAAGGGCTCATTGATCTCCGGCAGCGTTCGGGAAAAAAGCCACCTGCCGGTCAGCAGCGCCTCTTTGGCCCTCGCGCACCGCGAGAGCCGGATAAACGGCCCATGCCGCTACGCGTGCGCCGGCGCCGAGTACGCGTGCTTATCGCGCTTGCTGCCCTCATTCTAATAGGAAGTGTTGCGTATGGAGTAAGCTATCTCTCGTACCTCCCGCAGTACAATATCGCGGAAATACACGTGGAAGGAGCGCAAGAGATTGCAGTAGAGCCGGTGAAGATGCTCGCCCAAGCGACGCTCGCTGATGGCGCATATCATTTTATCTCGCGAAGCAACATTTTCCTCTACCCACGCGCGGCAATCGAGGATGCGGTGAAGAATGCTTTCCCGCGTATCAGATCCGCGCACGTTTCCCGCGCCTCGCTTTTAGCCACCGCGCTCACCGTCAAAGTGGAGGAGCGCCAACCGTTCGCACTCTGGTGCCCGCCCGCCCAGGAGGCAGCAGAATGCTACGTAATGGATGAGGACGGCTTTATATTCGCGACTCGTGCAAGCACCTCGGAGCGAACGCAGTATGTCTTTAGCGGAGGCCTGCCTGCGCAGGCAGGCCTCGCATCGTCTTCTTCACCTATTGGGCAATGGTTTGCTCGCGCGCATCTCCCCGGCCTCATAGCACTTCTCCACTCTCTTGGGCAGACAGGATTTGAACCCGCGGGAGCCTCGATCGAAGGCAGGCAAGATTTCTTCATTCCGCTTCGAGACGGTTTTTACATTAAAGCGTCGTTTGGCCAGGAAGCGACAACGCTTTCAAAAAACCTCGAGCTCGTACTTTCATCCGACACACTGAAAGGCAAACAGGGCGAGCTCGAATACGTAGATCTTCGCTTCGGCAATCGTGTGTATTACAAATTGTTCTCCGAAGGAGAATCCGCCTTCGGCGGAAAAGGACAAGCAGAAAGTGCCGCAGAGTGAAGTCTTTGGTATTGTGTGCACATGCCTAGTTTTTGGAACACGCTGCCGAAGCCCTTTTTCGCGCTCGCGCCGATGGAGGACGTGACAGACGCGGCATTTCGCGCGCTTATCGCACGCTATGGCAAGCCCGACGTGATGTTCACTGAGTTCACTTCTGCCGATGGTCTTGTACTCGCGCCACCTTCCGCGCAAAAGCTATTGCGCAAGAAATTTATCTACTCGGAAGGCGAGCGGCCTATCGTCGCACAAATATTTTCTGCTGTGCCAGAGCACATTGAGAAAGCGTCGGCTCTCGCGGCAAGGCTTGGATTCGACGGCGTTGATATCAACATGGGCTGCCCGGTCGCAGAAGTAGTGCGGCAAAATTGCGGCGCGGCACTCATCAAGGACCCGGTACTTGCGCGCGAGCTTATCCGTGCCGCAAAAAAGTGCGGCCTGCCTGTCTCGGTAAAGACGCGTATTGGCTACGACAGAGACGAACTCGACTCGTGGCTGCCAGAGTTGCTCGCGGAAGAGTTCGAGGCGATCATTATCCACGCACGCACGCGCAAGGAGATGTCGGATGTGCCCGCACACTGGGACGCGGTAGCACGCGCCGTAACTATTCGCAACGCCGCAGGTTCAAACACCCTGATCGTGGGCAACGGAGACATCAAAGACATAGGCGATGCACGTGAGAAAGTTGCTGCAACAAAATGCGACGGTGTGATGCTCGGCCGCGCGATCTACGGCAATCCGTGGCTGTTCGCGGAAGCGAACAACCCTGAGCGTAGTCGAAGGGCTATTACTCCGCAGCAAAAGATCACCGCACTGCAAGAGCACTTACAACTATTTGATGAGCTACTCAGCCACACAACGAATTACGCGACGATGAAGAAACATTTCAAAGCATATATCTCTGGCTGGGATGGGGCCAAGGAAGCGCGAATACAGCTTATGGCGACCGAGAGTGTTGCCGAGGCCCTTGCGCTGCTGCAAAGACTTCACGCAACCTTCAGCACATCTCCATGATGATGCGTGTATATGGCAAAGGCAAAACGCGCGCGTAAGCGCGTCGGAGGGAAAAGTTCTCGCGGGCCGCAAGGAGCGGTGAATGCATTAGTAGATGCAATTGTTGAATTGGGAGAGGCCGCACAGGGCCTCAAGGAGTCGTGGAAGCATATTGCGAAGGCGGGCAAAGATGGCAAACGTGTGGTCAAGCCGCTCGAACGTGCCGGTAAGGCCGTCGTATCGCGAGCTAAGAAGCTAGTCGGTATGGGGAAGAAAAGAAAGAAGAAGCTCTAACACAGAGTGCGCTTGCATATAGCCACATAAAGAAATAGTCTTCTCTCGGGCCACATCTCGTGGCAAGAGGAGCTGCACATGGCACTCACGGTTGGTGCGTTGCGACGTGCAACTCTCGAGTTGCACGATGCAAGAGAAGTGGTAACGATCTCGGCACTTTCCTCCAAGCTCGGCTTTACGCCGAGGCAGGTCCGATCATTCGTAGATTCGGTAAACGGACTCCGCGAGGAGTTGCGGATCTACTCGGCTCGCGACTTCGTTGCGCTCATGTACGTCGACGCTGCAGATTGTCTGCGGCTAAAGGGCGAGGGGGTCACATACATCGCGCTAGCCCGTGAGCTCGGCCTTCCGAGGCAAACGGTTCGGAGTGCGTTTGAGCGCCATCCTGACTGGGCGGTATATATGTGGCTCTCTAGTCCGGTCGATGCAAAGAGAAAAGAAAGAAAACATGTCTACTCCGCAGCCGTCTCCGAGTTGAGGAGAAAAAAGATAAAAAGGAGCCGCTGGGCGGTCGCAAAGGAGTGTGGATATGTACTCAACCTCGTCCTGCGCGACTTCAAGCGAGATCCTACGCTCTGGGATCTTTTGAAAGACTGAGCTCCCGCCCACGACGCGGGAGCCATTGTTTTGTATACTGTGCGGAATGAAGAAAGACGCGCGGCACACAACGCTGTATCGGCAATACCGGCCGCAGACGTTTGATGAGGTGCGCGGGCAACCGCAGGTCACCGAGACGCTCGAGAAGACGATAAAGAATAAGAAGATAGCGCACGCCTACCTTTTTGCAGGCGGACGCGGCACGGGCAAGACTTCGGTCGCACGCATCTTGGCGCGTGAGCTTGGAGTGTCCGACAAAGACCTCTACGAAATAGATGCCGCGTCCAATCGCGGGATCGATGACATCCGGCTTCTGCGCGAAGGGGTGTATGCAATGCCTTTTGAATCGAAGTATAAGTTTTACATTATTGATGAGGCGCACATGCTTACCAAAGAAGCATGGAACGCCTTGTTAAAGACTTTGGAAGAGCCGCCTGCGCATGCGATATTCGTGCTTGCCACGACCGACCGCGACAAAGTGCCCGAGACCATACAGTCGCGTTGCGAGATCTATGCCTTCAAGCAGCCGACGCGCGCGATGAATGCAGAAATGGTCGCAGACACCGCCAAGAAGGAAGGGTATACGTTGGAGCGAGCCGCGGCGGAGCTGATCGCACTCCTTGCAGAAGGATCGTTCCGCGACGCACTTTCAATATTGCAAAAAGTCCTCGCTGTGTCGAAAGATAAGAAGATCGAGGTCGCGGAAGTCGAATTAGTTTCAGGCGCGCCGCGCGGGGAGATAGTACGGCAGATCCTCTCTGCAATCGCAAAAAAGAGCCCCTCGACTGCGCTCGGGGTGATACAGCAAGCCGTATCAGAAAACATGGATGCGCGCACGCTTGTGAAGCTTCTTATCCATCGCATGCGCGTCATTTTGCTCCTGCGCTACGCGCCTGATCTTGCCGACGAGCTCTCGCAAGAACTTACCGAAGCCGACCTCGCGCTTGCGAAAGAGATCTCCAAAGAGCCCGGGGTGACCTCTGGCACGCTCCAGAAACTTCTCGAAGCATACTCACAGACTGCGTACGCCGCCGTGCCGCATCTGCCGCTAGAGCTTGCGATCATAGATATATGCGAAAAAGACAAAAAAGAATAGAGCGAAAAAGAGTAACGCCAGCCGCGAAGCTGGGAAAGATGGAAACAACCTCCTGGGGGCACGTCGCCAATTGGTACCACGACCACGTCTCGGAGAACGACGATACGTACCACGAGAAGATCATTAAGCCGAATCTCTTGCGCGTGCTCGGAGATGTACGCGGCAAGCACGTGCTTGATGTGGCATGCGGGCAAGGATTTTTCTCGCGCGCCGTTGCTTCTGCAGGCGCGCGCATGACCGGCATCGATATCGCAGCTCCGCTCATCGCACTTGCCAAAAAGCAGGGCCCGCCGGATATTTCCTACATCGTCGCGTCCGCCGAGCGTATTGCTCTTCCGGACACCTCGTTCGACGCAGCGATATGCGTGCTCGCACTGCAGAATATCAAAGACCTCTCCGGCACCTTGGCCCAAATCTCACACTTGCTAAAAAGCGGCGGCTCATTCACGATCGTCCTCAACCATCCTGCCTTCCGCATTCCCCGCCATTCACAGTGGGGTTTCGATCCTGACGCCAATGTTCAATTCCGGCGACTAGATGCCTATCTTTCTGAAAGTGCCCACCAGATACGCATGCACCCCGGTTCGGCGCCAGACGTCATCACGATGTCGTACCACCGACCGCTGCAGCTCTATATGAAAGAGCTCGCGAAGCACGGCTTCGCATTGTCGGCGCTTGAGGAATGGATCTCGCATCGTATGAGCGAGAAGGGCCCGCGCGCTGCGGCAGAAGACCGCGCGCGCAAAGAATTTCCACTCTTTCTAATGCTCAGTGCGCGCAAAGTAACTTGAGGGTGTATGGCGACTTTTCATCGTTTGGATCGTCGTCTAGTCCTCAATATATATTTGACGATCGTTGGCATCCTCTTTGTGGCAATCGCCGCGTGGTTTTTGTATGGCGACACGTTTGGGCGCCAAGAAAGTTTCATTGGTGTTGCAACTACGACTCAAACAGTCATATCCACAGCATCGCACCCCATACAATTAGTTATTCCCGCAGCAGGCGTGGACGCAGAAGTAGAAGAGGTTGGCGTCACTTCGAGCGGAGCGATGGCAACGGCGAAAAAAATAAAGAACGTCGGGTGGTACAAGTACGGCGTTGTACCCGGGCAAATGGGAAGCGCGGTCATTGATGGGCACGTGGATGATTGGGTGGGGCTTGCCGGGGTGTTCCGGAATCTCAAGGATCTGAAAGTAGGGGATGATGTGTATGTGGATGCTGAGAACGGAGAGCGCCTGCACTTCGTCGTTACCGACATCCGTATCTATCCGTACAAGAGCGTGCCGGTCGAGAAGATCTTCATAAGCAATGACGTCCCCCGCCTCAACCTCATCACCTGCACCGGCGCGTGGATCCGCAGCGAGAAGACCTACGACCACCGCCTCGTTGTCTATACGGAATTACGAAACAAATAAATGCCTTGTTTGTTTATTCAATTGAATTAGCAAATAAGGCGGATAGTGACAGATTGGGGTCAGCCTCGTCTAGAGCATTTTCAGCGCAGTATCGAGGCCGGGATGTCGATTTTTTGGCAGTGAATAATTGACGGTAGTATTTACCTGCTCGCTCTCGATAAGATCTACGCCCGCCAGCACACGCAGGTGGCGCGAGGTTGCTGCAAATGAAAGTCGTATGTGTTCTGCAATTTTACCGACGGATGCTGGGCCTTTTGTGTGGAGAAATTGCACTATCGCAAGACGTCGCCGGTTGGCCAACGCTTTTAGTACTCGCTCCGACTCAATGATCCGATTGCGTCTCTCGCTCATCAAGCTCATTATTTGTTAATTCAAACGAATTAGCAAATACATTTATACACTGGTGGAATATTGTGAGATGTTTGGTATTCTCTAAGTGTTTGGGGGATCGTCTAATGGTAGGACATCAGGTTTTGGTCCTGAGTATCTAGGTTCGAGTCCTAGTCCCCCAGTCAGCTTATGCTAAGTCAGGTGACTGAGGCGAAAAGACAGCTCAGGGTAAAAGCTTTTTGAACATCTCGCTGAGTTCTTTGATGCCGATCGGTTTCGTGAGGTGTGCAGAGAAACCCGCATCGAGGGCTTTTTGTTTGTCTTCGCGAAGACCGTACCCTGTAAGCGCGACCACGGGTGGTGGAGGTATGCCACGTGCCTTGAGAGCTCGAATAACCTCATACCCATCCATGTTGGGCATGCCGATATCGAGTAGGATGATATCGAAATCCGAAAGTGTCTCGTGCGCAAGGGCATCAATGCCCGAGTAACGTGCTTCTGCACGACATCCCGACATGTTGAGAAGCTTGACGAGAGAGTCTGCAGCTTGGACGTTGTCGTCCACAACGAGCACATGCTGAGTCATTCTCTGCGTACCCGCGTCCGAGCCGGGCTCTGACGCAAAGCTAACGATATCCGTGATGGGAAGCTTGATCACAAATTCGCTCCCTTTGCCTCTTCCTTCGCTCCGCGCTGCGATAGAGCCTTTATGTAGCTCCACTATTTTCTGCACGAGCGCGAGCCCGATACCCAGCCCGCTCGCATTGTCCTTGCCGTGCCCTTGAAAATAAATCTCAAAAATATTGGGTAGGTCGGCAGGATCGATGCCTTCGCCATTGTCGCGGATCTTGAGGACAGCGTACTCATCTTCCTTCGCGAGGTCGACCCATATGGATCCACCGGAATGGGTAAATTTCACGGCATTGTTGATGAGGTTGCTGGCAGCCTGCTCAAGCCGTGTGTCGTCCGCCCATACCGGCAGGGGTGTCGAGGGATAGGTAAAATGGAGCGTGATGTCGGATGCACGAAACAAGGCGTCATTGGCTTTCAGTGAGCGCTCGACAAGCTTACGCAACTCCAGGGTATGGGGTACGATCTCGATCTTTGCCTGAGTGAAGCGGGTTACGTCTAAAAGGTCGCCGAGGAGTTTCGCGAGGTGGTCAAACTGATGTTCTATTCCCGCAAGCTCCTCGCGCACATCAGTCGTCATCTCACGAAGTTTCAGAAGTTCAAGAGAGCTCTTAATCGGCGCCAAAGGATTCCGGAGCTCGTGCGAGAGCGAGGCCAAGAAGAGGTCCTTAGCCGTATCGCGCTTGGCTATTTCGAGAGACAGGCGGCCATTGTCGAGTATGACACCGAGGTCGTTGCAGAATTCCTGGAAAAATTCGAAAGCGTTCTGCGTGTATACTCTGCCAGACTTCGCGTATCCGAGCGAGAGTGCGCCGAGCGTCTTGCCGTGCGCACAAATAGGAATGATCATGAGCGATTTCAGCCCCAGCCTCTGCATCGCCTTCAAATGCTCCGGCGAGCGAGCGCCCTGACGTATCGTCTCGTCGGTAACAACAGGTACGAATTGTGCTTTCCCGGTCCGGATGACCGCGTAGAGGTCGGCAGAATTTTTCTCGGTGGTGGGAAAACGCTTCTCGAACTCAAAGAGGTAATCGGTCATTTTCTGGTCCTGATGGATGACCGCGATACGCTCAAGGCCATTGTGCTCGACGAGGACATCGATCGCACACCAGTCGGCGAGCGAGGGCACGGTCAATTTGGCTTTTTCGAGAAGCCACGTGCGGAAATCCACCTTCGTCGAAAGGATCTTCGCCGATTCCAGCATGAAACGAAGCTTGTCCTCGCGCGAATTGTTGCGCGAGACATCCGTTGCACTAATCGTATTTTTCTTCTTAAGGTTGGGTTGGATCATGCATAGTTAGGACTCTGAACCATGCGCAGCACAGTTAGAGGTGCAGTGTAGCACCCAATCATTAAGGTATGATGAAGACGCGGTGAAGCAGGCTCGAACATCGTACCCTGGCCGGGCAGGCCAAACACCCAGGTCGGTTCTAAATATTATGTTGCGGCGGCAGTGCCGGCTACGTAGCCCGTTGTCCAGCACAGCTGCAAGCTGTAGCCTCCCGATGGGCGATTGATATCGAGGATATCGCCGACGAGGAAAAGATTTTGATATTTTAGCGAGCGCATCGTTTTGAAATCTATTTCCGTAAGCGCGGCGCCTCCGGCGACGATGACTGCCTTGTCCATGCCGAGCAGATGTTTGGCATCGAACCCGAGATGTTTGAGCGTTTTCATGAGTCGGATGCGGGCCTCGCGCGTCACGCCGTTGCAAAAAGCCTCTGGATCGATCTGCGCTTTTTGGAGCACGAGTGGGACGAGCGCCGGTGCGAGAAATTCGCTAAGGGAATTCTTGATCATTTTGTTGCTGTTGTGCTTGAGTGCGTTTTGGAGCACGGCATTCACTTTTTCGTATCCCATATCGGGCAGGAGATCGATCTCAAGGTGCACCGCGCCGTATTTTAGAAGCTCACCGATCTCGTGGCTCATATTGAGAATGCCGGGGCCACTGAGGCCTACATGCGTAAAAAGTATTTTACCTCGTGCCTGCGCCTGCTGTACCTCATTCTGATAGAGCGTGATCTTGGCATTTTGCACGCTCACGCCCGCAGCGCGCTTCGCCGGATCCATGAGTGCGATGGGTACGAGCGCGGCGCTCGCACCTAGCACCGTGTGGCCGAGATCACGCAGCCACGCATATCCATCGCCGGTCGATCCTGTCTCTGGATGCGACAGACCGCCGGTCGCGAGGATGAATTTCTTTGCGCGGATCGTCTTACCGCCTTTCAACTCTGCCTCCGTAATATTGCCACCGCGGTGCTGGAGGCGGACGACTGTGGCGCTTGGCATCACCGTCACGTTCGTCGTTTCCAAATAGTTCACAAGTGTATCCCAGACGGATCGAGCGGTATTGGAAAGCGGGAAGACGCGCTGATTTGCCTCCTCTTTGGTGGGCATGTTGCGAGAATGGAAAAATTCGAGGGTTTTGTCCACGCTCCACTGCGAAAAGGGGGAGAAAAGGAATTTACCGCTGTCTTTAAATTTGGCGAGGAGCTTTTTATTGTCGAGCTCAGCATTGGTCACGTTGCACCTGCCACCGCCGGTGATGAGTAGTTTCTTGCCGAGCGACTTGTTCTTTTCGATGAGGATGACCTTAGCCCCTTTTTCGGCCGCCCTGCCGGCTGCCATCATGCCTGCCGGTCCGCCACCGATGACGGCGACGTCCCAGATCTCTTCCTCGGCCCTTGCTTTCATAGCAGCATACTATCAGTTCCATTTCTTCGGAGCTTGTATATCATTACAGCATTCGTGACGTATGTATTTTGTGTATCTATTGAAGTGCAACGACGGCTCTATTTATACGGGCATAACCAATGATCTGGTAAAACGTTTGCATAGCCATAAAACCGGCGTAGGCGGAAATTATACCCGGGCAAAAGGCGCAGTGAAGATCTTGTACTCTGAAAAAGCCTCGGGTCGCGGCGCAGCTCTCAAGCGTGAGGCCGAGATCAAAAGCTGGACACGACAAAAGAAACTTGCACTTGTCGCGTCCTAATACTCGACATCGGACCAAACTCGCAGTCAGAACAAAAGAAACAGCAGGAACCCGTCAGTACGGACTCCTGCTAGTGGTGACGGGGAACCGTTGGATTGTGACCTTAGTGCCGGTGTCGTCGATGATCCTGACCTCTTCGGGCCATGGAAGTGCTTCGAGATCAAGGCCAATCTGCTGCACCTGGGTGACACTCAGGATGTCGGCGTAGACACTCGACTCGTGCTCGGAGAACTCCGAGCGGCCATCCCAGTGAGACGCGGTGAACGTGGTGTCGAGCTGGTCACGGCGGATCTGGAGACCGAGCTCTTGGCGAAGGCCGCGGACAGCGGCTTCGACGTCGCTTTCGCCACGCTTGCGCGTTTCGCTTATCGTCGAGCTCTTGACCTTCGGAATGATGCGCTTCTTGCGCACGTACTCCCGTTGGATCTCACAGTATCTTGCATTGCAGCGCAAGACGGTGACAAAGATCGCCACCCCGAGCGCCACACGCACGACGCGTCCGGTGCTGGTGTAGTGCAGCTGCACCTCGCTGCCTCGGATCTCCGCGAAGAGATCCGCCAGGGTCTTCGTGCTGCGCCGGTCGTACGTCGCGAGGTTGATCTTTCTGCCCGTGGGCCCTCTCCCTTCGGAGAGGAATTCGAGCATTTGCGCGTAGGTCACGATTTGAATCGTCATGACCGCTCTCCTCTCTGTTGGGATTTGTGTCTGTGGCTCTATCGCCCAGCGAAAGAGTACTCGGTGGGCACTATTTTGCAACCCGCTACAATTCCGGCAGAACGCGCCGCAGATCGACAAGCCCGGCGGGTTTTACAAGGTAATCGTCGATTCCCGAATTTCTGAAGTGTTTTTTTGCCTCGCCAGTACTGTAACCCGTAAGCGCGATGATACGCCCTGTAAAACCATGCTTCCTAAGCTTCTTTGCTACTGCATAGCCGTCTTGATCAGGCAGACCTATATCCAAGAGGACAGCGGCTGGAGAGAGGCTGAATGTATTTTCGATCGCTTCTTTGCCGTCGTATGCATATGCGACGGAGTAGCCTTGCAACTCGAGAAGTCGCCCGATACCTGCGGCTGCAGCGTCGTTATCGTCCACGATCAGAACGAGAGGGCCGGGTTTTTTTGGTGCCTTCGCTGGTTTCGATCCCTGATGTTCTTCGGTTATCGAGATATCATCAGCAGGCAAAACAGGGAGGCGAACGGTGAAGCGGCTGCCCGCTCCTATGCCCTCACTTTCAGCAGAGACGGCACCTCCGTGCATCTCTACAAAATTGCGTACCAGTGCAAGGCCAATGCCAAGTCCTTTCTCGCTGCGTTCGCCCTGTTCGATCTGCTGGAACGGCAAAAAAATAGTTTCAAGCGCATGAGGACTCAATCCCACGCCTTCGTCGGAGACTTCTATTTCGGCGAGGCCTTGTTCCTCTCGTACGAGAAGGGTAATCGTGTCACCTGAGTTGGAATACTTCGAAGCGTTCGTAAGGAGATTGGAGAAGATCTGCTCTATCCGTACCGAGTCACCAGCGACATAGAGCGGCCGGTTTGCTCCCCTGAAGACCAGTGTCTGATGCAATTCCTTACGGTGGTGTTCGGTCGAGAGTATTGCACTTTTGAGCGCTGATTCGAGTTCGACCTGTTCTTTTTTCAGGCTGATCTTCCCTTCAGAAATGCGCGAGACATCGAGCAGGTCATCGAGAAGTCTGCGCACGGTTGCCATCCGATCCGCCATCATATCGAGCCCTTCCTTCTCCTCCGCATCGCGCGGACCTTTGAGTTGCAGTAAATCAATCGTGGAAACGATAGGCGCCAGAGGATTGCGGAGCTCGTGTGCGAGAATAGCGATAAAATCGTTTTTCGCTCTTGATTCTGAGCTGACACGGGCAAGCATATTCTCAAGCGTCGCAAGTTGGGAGAACATGATATTCCTGTTGACGCGCCTATCTTCCGCAAGCGAGGAGATAAGGAGAAAGCTTGCGCTGAGCGCGATCAGAAATAACTCCACCTCAAATAAACGCTGTGCAAGCGCGACACTCTCTGTGGATGCGAGGGTGCCTGCGATGGCGAACAGGGAGGTTATACAGAGAGCTAGAGTCACGAAACGTGGACGGAGCCTGAGCGCTATCACAAAGAGCGGAATGAGAGGGAGATACATCAGGTAGATGCCTAGAATAGTCTGCGTGCCATCGACGAACAGCATCCAGTCGATCCCAATAAGGAGGATAAAGATTCCAACTGTTTCGACCGCTTCCAGCAGAGTGCGGCGAAATCGGGGTTTTGCGGACCAGCGAAGGATGAGCGGCACCACGATAAAGGAAGAGGACAGCGTTGCGACATACCCGTAACCCCACATCCCGAGGGTGTACGGAAGCCCTCCTACCGCGCTAGTCGCGGCTTCTACGGTAGGGACAAGCAGGGATACAAACCCCAAGACCGCAAGGGTCGCGAACGCATCGCGCATATGTCTGAAAAGCGGATCAAGCCGTACTCTTCGAAGCAGGTACGAGCCCGCGCTTGCAAAGGCGACAGCAATGACCGGTGAGACGACGAGAGTCTGATCGGGTACCTGTCCGAGCAAGCCGCCGATGAGCGCCGCTCCCAAAACTACTGGCCAAAGTCGTAATCCGCCAAAAAAAAGAGCGCAGAGCGCGATCATGTTCGCTGGATTGAGAGAAGCGGCTGCGGGCAAAAGAAGGACCGAGCCTACATACACCGCCACATATGATACGAATAGTATGCTGGCAACTCGCCACTCGTGTTTGCTGTACAACTGGAGGTATGATGAATGAGCACTCAGGGTCATAGCGAAGTTTGCATATAGTATCAGGAATATTGGGTTTTCCTTCAATGCATAACGGTTGCCTCTTCATCCTATCTACATCCTATTCTTCATACTCTTAGCTGCACGCCCGCGGCGCGGGATTATAAGATTAATTATTTCTCAACAACATTTATGGAACTTATCGCATTTTTGGTGCTCGGAGGTATCGCAGGTTGGCTTGCGTCTCTCTTTATGGGTACCGACGCGCAACAGGGCATTATCCTCAATATCGTCGTGGGAGTCGTCGGCGCTTTCTTAGGCGGATGGCTGTTCACAACGTTTGGCTCCGTGGGCGTAACGGGCTTCAACTTCTACAGCCTCATTGTCGCCGTCATCGGTGCAGTACTTCTGCTCTGGATCGTGCGACTTGTGCGCCGCTAACAGCTCAACGGAACACAAAAGCGCCCTTGATCGCATCTTGGGCGCTTTTGTCTAAATCCGGTAAGATGAGCGGATATGCTCGTAGATGACGTTACAGTGCGCCTTGAGGCGGGCGCGGGCGGGCGCGGCTCTGTCGCGTTCAATAAGGTACGACTCGCGCTTGGCCCCACGGGCGGCGATGGGGGGCAGGGCGGCAGCATCTATTTCGAAGGCGTTACCGACATCAATGCGCTCTCGCGATACGCACATAGGCAGCCGATCCTTGCGGAGAAGGGAAAGGACGGCCGCGGGCAATTCCTAGACGGCCGCGGCGGAGAGGACCTCCTGTTGCAAGTGCCCACTGGCACTATGATCATCAATACGCAGACCGGTTTTGCGCGCGAAATAGTAAAGGTGGGAGAGCGGATGCTTGCTGCGGGAGGTGGCGAAGGCGGAAGAGGGAATTTCAAATTCCGCTCCTCGACCAATACATCTCCAAAAGAATACGAAGATGGAAAAGTGGGAGACAGAGCGACGTATCGCCTGGAACTTCGGCTTATCGCTCACGTGGGGCTTGTGGGTTTGCCGAATGCCGGCAAATCGAGTTTGCTCAACGAGCTCACGGCAGCAAAAAGCCGGGTCGCCAATTACGCGTTTACCACACTCGAGCCGCACCTCGGCGCGTACTATGAGCTCATACTCGCGGACATTCCAGGGCTCATCGAAGGGGCGTCTGGCGGCAAAGGGCTTGGCTTCAAATTTCTCAAACACATCGAGCGCACCAAAACGATCTTCCACCTTGTCACGAGCGAATCAGACGACCCCGTGCGCGATTACGGAGTAGTTCGCAGCGAACTCACAAGCTACAGCCCCGCGCTCGCGGACAAGGAAGAACATATTTTTCTTACAAAATCCGACATGGTCACGCCAGAGCGAATTCGCGAAATTGTCGCATCCTTTGCCAAGCTCGACAAAAAAGTAACACCGATCTCTGTCCTCGATGCGGAAAGTTTGAAAGTGGTGAAAGCAATACTGAATACGATAAAGGACGGGCTCGGAAAGGTTTGAAACCTTTGCTGCCTGCGTCACTCGGAAATGCAAACGCACGCGTTTGCATTTCGCTCGCTATCCTCGGCAGATAAAACAAAAGCGCCCCATAAGGGCGCTTTTGCTCAAACCGTTAGGTTTAGGAAACCCGGCTGACCTTGACCGCGTTGGGTCCTTTCGGACTCTCGGCGATCTCAAAGCTGACCTTGTCGCCTTCGCGAAGCTCATCGAACTGTACGTTCAAGAGCTCGTTGGAGTGGAAAAAGAGATCTTTTTCACGACCTTCGACTTTGATGAACCCGAATCCCTTATCGGTGAGACGGGCAATAGTTCCTTCTTGCATAGCAATTGAGAAAAAATTTCGTTTGTAATTGTATCAAGACAGGAGACTGGAGTGGAAGCTCGATCCTTACTTCTCTGGATCAGGCCCCGGTTTGATGCAGCAAATCTATCATAGGGCTTTTCCCTTGTCAAGCTATTGTACAGATGGTGATAGTATGAGGTTCATGGCGAAGAAAACTGCTCGTACAAACAAATATACCCATTACCACAAAGATGGGAGTATTTGGGCGAAGGGAAGGACGAAAGGCGGGAAGATGAATGGGTATTGGGAGTGGTTCAGGAAGGATGGCTCGAAAATGCGCTCAGGATATTTCAAAGGCGGCAAACAAACGGGCAAATGGACGACGTATGACAGGAAGGGGAAGGTTGTAAAGGTCAGTGATATGAGTTGAGAGTTCATGAAGCCGAGGTGAAAGAGTGCCAAGCTGTTGCCGTCTCAAGAATACGAATGCAGTATTTATTTCGTTTTGTAGCTACGTGGTTTGTTGCTGCGCTGGTACTGGCGCCGGCTTTTGCTTTGGCGCAAGCGACGACCACTGGGCGAGGGGAAGGTGGATGGTGGTATCGCCAGTCCAGCGAATTTAAGCAGAAGGTCGCAGCACTCGGCGACGTTGCAGATCCCGTTATCACGATGCCGATACTTTTTGGCGTCGACATCACCAAGCTTTTGCACAATTACGGCGAAGTGCGCGCGAGCGGGCGCACGCACGAGGGCGAAGATATCATGGCGCTGAAGGGTACCCCGATCGTCTCCCCGACGGCCGCTGTCGTCACGCGCGTGGATTACGGAGCGGGCGAAGGGAATGCCGTCTACACCGCCAATCCCGGAGGAGAGATATTTATTTATTACCATCTCGATCGCGTCGCAGAAGGCCTCGCTGCGGGCCAGGTGCTGGAGCGAGGAGCACTCATCGGCTACGTGGGCAATACGGGAGATGCTTCAGGAGGGGCCTCGCACTTGCACTTCGAAGTCCGCAAGACCGAAGGCAATACGCCGACCGATCCGTCCGTGCGCCTCACGCGCGAATTTACTCCGGAAGAGAAGATGTTGTATCTATCGAAAATCCTCACGCAGACAACCGACCCAGATGCGATGGCGCAATTCCTCGCCTCCAATTTTCGTGGTCCATTTACCGTAGCTCTGGGCAGAGGTGTACCACTGCCGCCCCTTATCGCAGCGCTGATCAATCCGGCGCCGGTGGATGCCTCTGTCCCTGCGGCGATCCCTCCGAGCGGCTCGCTCACACGCAATCTGTATCGTGGGACACGCGGCGAGGATGTACGCCTGCTGCAGAAACTTCTCAATCGCAACGGCTTCGCCGTGGCCGCTTCGGGCCCCGGCTCCATAGGAAATGAGACGACATATTTTGGCCCTGCGACCCTGGCAGCAGTTATTAGGTTCCAAAGTGCACGCGGGATTTCTCCCACGATTGGCTATGTAGGCCCGCTGACGCGGGCGAGCCTTGCACAGCTTTCAATCTAATGGTGCGCTGTAATCAATCTAAGTCTCATTCGTCCTAGTACTAGCCGTCCAAACACATACAGGGCGGCATCGTTATAAGTTCAAAAAAACATCATGAAGAAAAGCAATAAGGTAAATAAGTATCTTCTCGCATCTGGTGCTGCAGCACTTGCCCTGCTCGTCGCTTTGCCCGTGCTTGCCGACTCGGATCGCGAGGATCGATTACTAAGGGTAAAGGAGAACTTCGGCTTCGGCGCGATGGTCAAGTTGTTCGACAACGATAACGACGGCAACAGTGGCCGTGAGAATCGCGACCGCAATAATCGCGATGGCCGAAAGGGTGATAATGGCGCCTCCGCACAGGCGTTAAGCTCGTTGAACTCGGTAAAGAGCTCCGCAGCTATCGCTGGCCACATCACGGCGATCAACGGCACGCAGATAACAGTCCAGAGTGCCAACGGCACGATCTACACTGTCGACGCTTCGAACACGGGCTTCGCTGGTAACCTCGGCGCGGCTGTGATCGGCGACCTTCGCGTTGGCGATCGCGTGGTTGTCCGCGGAGAATTGAACGGTACGGTCATGACCGCCAAGAAGATCCATGACTTCTCCCTCATGCAGCGCACAATCCTCAATGTGGTCGGCGCAGCGGGCGCCGGGGTCGTGTCCTCTATCGACGGGCAGACATTCACGATTCATCCGATCAGTAAGCTGGCTACGACGACGGTAACGACGGATGCCACAACGGTCTTCCGTGTGAACGGCGTTGCGACGACATCGGATGCGCTCGATGTGGGCTCGAGAGTCATCGTCTTCGGCACCTCGACTTCTGACACAAGCATCACTGCTTCGTTCGTAAGCATCTTGAATCACAGCTTCGGCTGGTTCAAGCACTTCTTCCTCTTCCGATAAGGTAAGAGTGAAATAGAAAACAGCCCCGACGTTCCGTCGAGGCTGTTTTCTTTCTCCCATCTCGCCGCCGCACACCCGATCGCTCGTCTCGTCGGGCGGCTCCACCTTCTTTTCATCATCTGCTTTCTTAGGTGCGGGCTTCTTGACTTTTTCTTTCGCCGCTTTGCGCGCCGCCTCGTCCCGCAGCCATTCCTCGTGCTCGTAGTCTGGTGCCATGTGCCAATTATACTCCGCGACGCACAATGCTAGAATTGCTGACATGAGCATTGTGTTCTTGGGACTGCCGGGGCGTGAGCAGCGAGCATTTGTAAATGCGCTGAACTATGCGACTAGCGGGGCAGTCGAACTCGCGATCATCCGCCACCGGGAACCTCGCACTTTGGCTGATCACTTGAAGCGTGCATGGGAAGTCGCGAGCGCGCCTGGGCTCCTGCAAGAGCTTTGGTACGCAGTGGCTTTGCGTCTCAGCAAGAAAACACGCCTTGCGCTCAAGTATTTTCGGGGATCAAGCCTGAAAGATGGTCCGCCGGAGTTTGACCCACCCAGGCTCGACGTCACCGACATGAATGGGGCCGAAGTGCACGAAATTCTAAAAAAAATCGCGCCCAAACTTATCGTCGTCTGGTGCAGCGCGATCTTAAAGCCGCACATTCTCGAATGTGCCCCGTACGTCATCAATTTCCACACCGGTATCTTGCCGTACTACCGCGGCGCAGTGGCGAACCAGTTCGCAGTATTGCGCCGCGACGAGAAACACATCGGAAGCACTATCCACCTTGTGACACCCGGAGTCGACAGGGGCGACATCATCGCGCAAATATATGGCGACACGAATAAGCCGCCGCGTGAAATGTTTCGCGAGGTCAACGACAAGAGTCTCGCGCTATTTATCGAGATCGCGCAAAAGATTCTTGCAGGCGAAAATGTCCCGCGCCAGCAGCAGGATCAAACCAAGGGCGAATTCTTCCGCCTCAGCCAATGGAGCAACAAACTCCGCTGGATCGTCGGGCAACAGCTTTTACGGTGGGAAGAGAAGGGCATTTTTTAATATGGCAAAACTAAATAAGATTTTAGAAGAGATTTCAAAAGACCAACTTGGGTTTAATACCAACGATACTATGGGCTTATCTGGCCCGATACATCCCGGAATAATTCATGGGCTCCGACATCCATCCAAAAACGGATTGAGCGGATGGTATGTGTGGCAAGGTGACTACAAAGAGGATGCCGATTTCTTTAATCCGATTCACATGTCGCATGTAGTACAGGAACATGCAGTACTAGAGAAATACTTTATGCTCCCTCCCGGTCATCGGTTCTTAATCGATACGACTAATGGCTATGAAGATGTCTGGTACGACGAGAAACTCTTGGATATTTAATGAGCTTCAAAGATCATCGTTTTTGATGCGTTTGCGAAGTAAGGCGGCTTGGGCGTTGAAGAAATGCAGGTTGTGCAGAGAGCCGAGCTTCATGCCGGTCAATTCCTTCGCGCGCATGAGGTGGCAGATGTATGCGCGCGTATAGGTGGCGCAGACATCACACACGCACTTTTTGTCGAGCGGCTTCATTTCTTTGAGATAGCGGCGATTGCGGATGTCGAGCCGGCCTTCTGAGGTGAAGATAATGCCGCGGCGTGCGTAGTGCGTCGGCGCAATGCAATCAAACGTGTCGCCGCCGGCGCTTGCGATGTAGGGAAAATCTTCGGGGTGCCCGACACCGAGCACATGCCGCGGCTTCTCCTCGGGTAGCGCGTCATGGACTTCACTCAATACCTTCTTGAGCGATTTTTTGTCATAGCCGAATTCCCCGCCGATGCCGAATCCTTGAAAGGGAAGCGCACCAATGATGCGCGCGCTCTCGAGCCGCAGGTCCTTGAAGCCGCCGCCTTGCACGATGCCGTAGAGTGCCTGCTTCGTCTTTTGCGCTTTGAGGCACTCTGTGGCCCAGCGATGCGTGCGCTCAAGCGATCGCTCCATGTAGATGCGATCCGCGAGCGGCGAAGGGCACTCATCAAGCGCGAATATGATGTCGGCGCCTAGCGCTTCCTGGATGCGAATAGATTCCTTGGGCCCGAGGAAGAGCGGCGTGCCATCGATAGGTGAGCGGAAGCTCACGCCGTTGTCGGTGATCTTGATGTTGACTGGCTGCGCGCCTTCAGCTATCGAGCGTGCAGGCTCTTTCTTGAGAATTTTTCCGACACCGTGATCTGTGCCAAAGCCTAAGCTAAATACCTGAAAGCCGCCGGAATCCGTCATGAGCGGCTTTTTCCAACACATGAATTCGTGGAGCCCCCCTGCGCGCTTCACGATTTTTTCTCCCGGTGCGATGTGCAGGTGATACGTATTGCAGATGAGCACCTGCGAGCCCGCATCTGCTACCTCATCGCTCTCGAGCGTGCGCACCGTGGCGCGCGTGGCCACAGGGACAAACGCCGGTGTCTCTATCTCACCATGCGGCGTTTTGATAACCCCGAGCCGCGCCCGCGACTTTTTGGAGCGCTTGAGTATCTTGAACTCGAACATTGGCAAAGGATACAGGTTCTAAATTCTTCGACAAGCCAATATATGCTAATTCGCGCGAATTAGAAGGTATTGAATACGGCAGCCAGGATTTTGGGAGCACTTGGGGATAGGTGATAGAACACATTTACACTACGCTGCTCCTTGCCGATGAAACCGGCTCGCTCAAGCATATTTAAATGTTTGGAGGTCGAGGTAAAAGACAAGCGAATCGCTTGCGAAATTGCCGTTACGTCCGCTTCCTTCTTCCGGCGTAAAAAGTCGAGGATCGCCAGGCGCCTTCTGTTGGCTAGCACTTTCAGCTCCCGTTCCGCCGCAATACTGTTCATCTTCCAACTATATGCTAATTCGCGCGAATTAGCATATAAGCATGGGGATTGCATTGCAGGCGCCATTACGGAAGAGTTGATTTTAGAGCTCGGATGTGGTATTGTTGTAACCCATGAATCTTCCCTCGAAAACCTTCCAGCAAAACGGCCGATGGATAGAAAAGCCCAACACCACCAAGGTTGATGTCTGCGCCTGCAAGAACAAGTACATCAAAACGCGCAAGAACCAGGAGCAATGCATCAAGTGCATCTACAAATCCTCTCGGCACTAACCGAGCAACCTTACCCGGATTTTTGCTACAGTGGAGGCGATGGAAACCCTAAAAGCATGGGCGAAATATCTGGAGCCGGGGGCGTTTTATTTCGCGCTCGCGATCGTGTTCACTATTATGACCTTCGTGCGCGAACCACTGGGATTGCCCGGCATTGATACGCTTGCGGATATCGCGAAGGGATTTTTTGATCGATACGGTCTCATCGCACTCTACATATCCGCAGTAATCGAGAGCCTCTTTATGATCAGCTTCTACTTCCCCGGTTCACTCGTTGTCATCTTAGCCATTCTCGTGTCCGACAGAAGTCCCGAGTCGCTAGCGGTTATCGTCATCATCGGATGGGCGAGCGTGCTCACTGCGACCGCGATTAATTACTGGCTCGGGAGAGAAGGGGGCTACCGCCTGCTCCTGCATCTGGGATCAGAAGAGAGCGTGCAGCGCATGCAGGCGTGGCTCGAGAAGCGTGGTCCCTGGGCGATATTTCTCTCCGCCGTGCACCCCAACATCCTCGCCATAACCAATATTTGCATGGGGATCGTGCGTGCGGGCCTACTGAAGACGCTCGCACTCTCATTTGTGGCAATACTTTTTTGGATCCCTGTGCAGGTCTACATACTTGGATTCGTTTTGCCCGATCCGCACGACAGCACCGCGCTCTTGCAGTGGGTCATCGTCGGCGGACTTTTTTTGTGGGGCGTTCATGCAGTGCGGAAAAAACAGACCAATATAGTGTAAACTAAGCCGATGAATAAAGAGCTCAAACGAATACTTCTCATCGCAGCCGCGGTGATCTTCATCATCCTTGGCCTCATCGGGCTTGCGCTTCCCTTCTTGCAAGGATTTCTTTTTCTCTTTATCGGCGTGGCACTCCTCTCGCTTGTCTCGAAGCGCATGCGTGAGTGGTTGGAAGTGCACACGCGGCGGTACCCTCGCGCCCACAAGTTTGTCGAGCGCATACACGCCTGGATGATGAAAAATATCGGAGATGCAGGGGAGTAATATGGAATCAATTCAAAGTCGCCTCGCGATGATGTTCTCGTCGCTCAAGATCCGGAATTACCGGCTCTATTTTATTGGGCAGGGATTTTCTCACATCGGAAATTGGATGCAGACAGTGGCGCTCGGCTGGCTCGTGCTCGAGCTTACCGGCTCCGGTGCGCAATTGGGTGCAATCCTTGCATTCCGGTTCGCGCCACTCCTTCTTGCAAGCCCCATTGCCGGCTCGCTCGTGGATTCTTACGAAAAGCGGAAGCTCTTGTATGCGACACAGTGGATCTCCTTTGCGCTTGCCCTCGGAATGAGCGCACTCGTCTTTACCGATGCGATCGAGATCTGGATGCTCTACGTTGCCGCGACACTCCTTGGACTAGTGGATGCCGTTGATCGCCCGCTCCGGCAAACCTTCGTGCACGAGATGGTCGGACGAAAAGAGCTTCGCAACGCCGTCACGCTGAGCTCGACCGAGGCGAATCTTGCGCGAACGATCGGGCCGGTCTTTGCCGGTACGCTCATTGCGAGCGTGGGGACCGCATTTTGCTTTTTTGCCAACGCGCTCTCGTTCGTAGTAGTGATCGCAATGCTCTTGCGACTTCGATCGAGCGAACTTCATCAAGAGGCGGAAGTCTCCGAAGGGCCGAAGGATTGGCTTTCAGGCCTGCGCTACGCAGCATCAGTGCCGATGATACGCACCATTCTAATCCTCATGGCTATCATTGGTACGTTCGCGTACGAATTTCAGGTCAGCTTGCCGCTCTTCGCGCAGCAAACCTTTCACGGTTCAGCAGCGGACTATGCCGCGCTGCTTTCTGCAATGGGCGCAGGCTCCGTCGCCGGCGGGCTTTTTACCGCGAGCCGGCGAGAGGTGACCGCGCTGGAATTCGCCATATCCGCACTTCTTTTTGGACTAGCGCTGTGCGTGAGCGCCGTGATGCCCACCCTCGCTTTGGCAACCGTCGGGATGATTTTCGTGGGTTTTTTCTCCATCACGCTCACATCCGTGGGCAATACGATACTCCAGCTCGAATCACCCTCCTACATCCGCGGGCGTGTCATGGCGCTCTGGATGACGGCGCTTTTTGGCTCGACGCTGATCGGTGCACCTATCATAGGGCTCATCGGGCAATACGCCGGCGCGCGCTGGGGCCTTGCCGTTGGCGGTATCGCAGCGGTAGCCGCAGCTGCCTTTGGCGCACGGGAGCTTCTTCGCCACGATCGGTTGCGAAGCGTCCCCATAGAGGTGGTTGTAGCAGAAGAAGAGACGGCAGAGAATGCGACACTCTAGGCATGAAAATCTCATCGGTACGCGCGCGCCGTCCGCGGCGCTGCGGGTGGGGGAATTTTGAATGCTGAGCTCGCATATAAAAAAATTTGTTGCAGTAAACGGCGCCGAACAAGTCGGCGCCGCAGGCTAATCCGCTCAATACCACGCGTGCTTCGTATTCCGAGACCAGCGATGCCATGTGCTGGACGGTTTCTTCTCATCATGCTTTTTGACGCTGCACTTAGCATTGAGCTTGAGGGTTGCAAGCACATCCAGAATAGGAGCTATGAGTGGCACGATATCCCGCTTGAGGACTTCATTTTCCTCCAGTTCAACCATGACGCTGATCTCGTGTTCGGTGATCGCTGAGCGAACGAACTTTACACGCGAATCGTGAGCTTCCGCGATTGCCGTTAGGATATCTTTCTTGAACATTGCACGTTTGCGGACAGGCACGCCCGCGTAGACGATTCGCATGAGAGTTCTCCATTGGGTTGCGAAAAGAGCATGCGGGTTTTTGCCCAAAACAAAAACTCGCCCTTATAACACAAAAGTCTTGTGCTATAAGGGCGAGTTTCTCGCGGTGCCACCTTGTTTATACTCACCGACGCCGTATACGGTATCGGTTGCCTCTGTTACGGGAGAATCCCGGGCGTTCACTTTCGCAAAAGCCTGCCTCCCCGGACGGAAATCCGACCAACGTCGGGAACCGGATCAATGGCTTTCACTATCTTCACAATACCCGGCATACGTTGTTCGTCAAGCGTATCTCTGAGTGGTATATAATGAGCCCGCCATGGCTGCGCCAACCAGTAACATCCCGACCATTTTTGCGGCCTTCGGGGCAACGGGAGATCTCATGCGGCGCAAGGTATTGCCCGCGCTCTACTATTCGTACAAACACGGCGAGCTACCCACAATGTTTAAGGTCGTTGGATTTTCGCGGCGCGAGTGGAGCGATGAGGAATTTCGGGCGTACGTGCAGGAGACGCTTGAGGAACATGCAAAAGGCAAAATCGCGGATACGACACTCGCGCCGTTCCTTTCGATGTTCAAATTCCAGCGTGGGGAATTCGGCGACAAGTCGAGCTACGACGGATTGAAAAAGACGTTCGATACGCTCGATACTGAGTGGGGCGTGTGTTCCAACAAACTCTTCTACTTATCGGTCGCCCCGGAATTTTACGAACTGATACTCGGCGAATTATCACGCTCTGGCCTCACTGACCCATGTGAGCCCGACCAGGGGTGGACACACGTTATCGTCGAGAAGCCTTTTGGGATGGATCTCGGCACCGCCAAGCAGATAGACGAATTTCTCGCAAAGCTTTTCACTGAGGACCAGATCTACCGGATCGATCATTACCTTGCTAAAGAGATGCTCCAAAACATTTTGACGTTCCGCTTCTCGAATAACCTGTTCGAGCTTTCGTGGGACAACGGGTTGATCGAGAATATCCACATCAGAGTCCTCGAAAAAATAGGGGTCGAGAAGCGGGGGCCCTTCTACGATGGCGTGGGGGCATTTCGAGACGTTGGGCAAAACCATCTCCTTCAAATGCTTGCGCTCGTTACCATGGATCATCCGGAGAGCTTTGAGGCAGGCGCGATACAAAAAAAGCGCGCGGAAATTCTAGAGGCGCTCGAGATTATCCCCGAGAAAGAGATGAAGAGTGCCACATTCCGCGGGCAGTATGAGGGATACCGCGCGATAGTAGGTGTCGTACCGGATTCTGACACGGAGACCTACTTCAAGGTGCGAGCGACTCTCAATTCGCCGAAATGGAAGGGTGTGCCGATAGTCATGGAAAGCGGGAAGCGGCTCGGAGCGCCTCTGAAGGAGATCGTCGTTACGTTCAGGCACCCCACTCCTTGCCTGTGCCCACCCGGGGCGCACCATAAAAATGAAGTCATATTCCGCATGGAACCGCGTGAGGAAATACTCATCGAGTTCTGGTCCAAGAGCCTTGGATTTACCTTTGCGACAGAGCGGCGCGAATTCCATTACATGCTGCGCGAGCAATCAGAGCACGTGCCGTATGTCGAAGAGTACGCAAAGCTCCTCCTCGACTGCGTGCGCGGCGATCAGACACTTTTTATCGGCACCGAAGAGATCCGCGCAATGTGGCGCTTCACCGATCCTATACTTGCGGCATGGAAGGATGGTGTCGTACCATTGCAGACATATGCACCTGACAGCAAGGAAGTCCTAAAAAACGCAGACTATGTCAAATAACCCCATTAGAAAGCTGCAACGTTAATCTAAATACTATTTTTGCTATGGCTTCTAACGGGGTAAAAAAAGAGATCGGCATCATAGGGCTAGGTAAAATGGGAGGCAACATAGCGAGGCGCCTCATAGAGAAAGGATGGAAAGTGAGTGGATACGACCCAGCGGAGGAGGTGATGGAGCAGCTCGCAGGTGAGGGTATGACCGTGGCCGGCTCTCCGCTTGAATTGGTAGATGCACTCTCCACGCCCCGACTCATATGGGTCATGGTCCCGGCGGGCAAGCCAGTGGATGAAGTACTCTTTGGGCCGACTGGCATTGTGACCAAGCTCGCCGGACGCGACACCATCGTCGACGGCGGAAATTCGTACTACAAAGACTCGATCGCTCGCTCGGAGAAGCTCGAGAAGCTAAGCATTCGATTTATCGACGTCGGGTGCTCAGGCGGGCCATTCAGCATTCTTAAAAGCGGCGCCTGCCTGATGATCGGTGGAAGCGAAGAAGCATTTAAAGAGGATGAGGAGCTGTTTCGAGATCTCTCCCTCAAAGACGGCTATACATTTTTCCCCGGCGCTGGTGCAGGCCACTTCGTCAAAATGATCCACAACGGAATCGAATACGGCATGATGCAGGCGATCGGAGAGGGGTTCGCCATACTGAAAAAGTCGCCATACCTTTTCTCACTTACGAAGGTCGCCGACATGTATAACCACGGCAGCATCATCGAATCGCGTCTTGTGGGGTGGATGAGGTCGGCGTTTGAGGAGTATGGTGAGGATCTGGATGCGATTTCGGGCTCAGTAGGGCACTCAGGCGAAGGCGAGTGGACGGCAAAAACGGCCAAAGAGCTCGACGTGCCGGCAAAGATAATCGAAGAATCATTCAAGTTCCGTGTGGCGTCCGCCGAGAATCCCAGCTACATCGGCAAGCTTGTCTCGGCACTGCGTGGGCAGTTTGGCGGGCACGCTATTAAAAAGTAGGTTTATAATCACTGGTATGACCAATGTGGACTGGAATCGGGTCGCGATGTTCGTCCTCAGGCTCGGTGTGGCGTTTGCATTCCTCTATCCGGCTATCAATGCGTGGACCAATCCATCGGATTGGATAGGGTACTTTCCACCGTTTACGCGCGGGATAGTTGATGACGCAACGCTGCTGCACGCCTTCGGCATTGTTGAGATCGTAATCGCGGTCTGGATCATCTGGGGCAAGTATATTTTCTGGCCATGCGTTGCCGCGACCGTCATGCTCGTGGGGATAGTCGTGTTCAATATGAACAATTTCGTCGTCATCTTCCGCGACCTCTCGATAGCTGCAGCATCCCTTGCGCTCACACTTATGAACCTGCCGCGCTCTGCTCCTCCCTCGTCACATTCAAGCTCAAGATTGCCACAAGATACTTGGTAAAAAGCTGCTGCTACAGCAGCGTGCTCTTGTACTGGCTTTCTTCGGGGAGCCCATCATTTTATTTACTTTTTGAATATTCGAGCCAATCGCCGGAATCGATTCGTATCGCATCATCAGGCGGAGAGTCTTCACGGTAGAGATATGCCCACGCGACTTTCTTTTCACCCGATTCCGTAGTTACGTCGATTTGTGCGCGTTTGTATTCGCGGCCCTCGAACGGGTCAAGGATATTAAACGCTTCGGCTTCGTCCACAAGCTCGACAAGTTCGCCGACGATCCTTGTGCCGCCGGCTTTGAGGAGGAGGGGATATTTGCCCGATAGATATAGTGAGCCTAGGGTCGCTGCGGACTGGGAGGATGAGAGAAGTCCTTTTACTTTGCTCCTATTTTTCGCGCCCTCGCGTAGCGTCCCGTAGATAAAAAGCATAGAGAGGAATAGTAGCAGATGTTGCGAAAAATGAAGGCTATGGTATTCTCAACACACATGCTTTCAACGACACATAACGCCCGACGAACAGCTTCTTTTGAGGCTGTTTAGAGCATTTGTAACACTACGAATTTTCCAAACGGCCTCGAAAGGGGTCGTTTTCGTTAGATGCGTACGAATCAACCGGAACGCATCTGGCGATGCGTTCTTTCACACGACGTTCTCTCGTCGCTACTCAAGTCGAAAGGAAGGGTTATGGCAGAGAAAAATCGCTGCTCTCGCTGTGGAAGTCCTCTCAAAAGTCTGGATGGTAACGTGATGCACGTTCATCGGGAGGATGAATGTTACGAAATCACAGAGCACTACGAGACGAAGGTGCCAAATTCGTTTCGTGACTTGCCATCGTGGCAGGTTCATCAACAGACATGTTCCCTCTGCAGAGCCCCGTTCGTTATTACTGACGGACGTGTCCAGGTATGGCTCGGAAAGGATTTTCGTCATTACTACTGCTCACCGGAGCATGCCGCCTTTGGCGTGGAAGGATTACGAAAACTGACGAAAGATGGCCTGCGGTAGTGAGCGACAACACGGACGCACGCGGTTAACCGCGTGCGTCCACTCTTTATCCACCTATTCCGGACGTTTACGGCGAGGTTTTTTGTGGTACAATCCCCTTTTCTCATGCAGAACCTCGGAGAAAAATGCGCTGTGTTCGGGGTCTATGGTACAGGCCTCGACGTCGCGCGGCTCTCCTTCTTCGGGCTCTTCGCGCTCCAGCACCGCGGGCAAGAATCTGCCGGCATCGCCGCAGCCAACGGCGAGACTATTCGGGTGCACAAAGGCATGGGCCTTGTATCCCAAGTTTTCACCGATGAGCTCGTCGGGAGCCTCAAGGGCCACATAGCAGTAGGGCACAATCGGTATTCGACGACCGGCGGCTCCAAGGTCAAACATGCCCAGCCAATGCTTGCGGCCGGCTCCACCTCACTCCAAAAGAAAGACTATGGCGACACTAGCCCCAGCTTGCTAGATTCTGTCTCACTTTCATCGGCTCCAGATGACGGAGCTATTGCGATCGTGCACAACGGTAATTTGCCGACCACCGAGGCGCTCGACGCTTTCTTGAAGGAAAAGGGAATAGACACCGCCGAATTCTCAGACTCGCGCATGATGGTTGAAGCGATCGCGGTAGCTATGCGGGAGGGGAGCGAACTTGAGGATGCTATCAAGAAAACCTACTCGCTTTTCACCGGCGCTTTTTCCGTACTCATTATGTCAAAGGACAAGCTGATCGCCATCCGCGACGAGTGCGGCATACGCCCGCTCTCGCTGGGGGAGATCAATGGCGGATATGTCATTGCTTCAGAGACGTGTGCTTTTGCGCCCATCGGTGCCACATTCCTTCGCGATATCGAGGCCGGAGCAATGTTGGTGATAGACGAAAAAGGTGTACGCAGCGAACAGCTAATACCGGCAAATCCCAAAATGGATATTTTCGAATTCGTGTACTTCGCGCGCCCCGATAGTCAGCTCCTTGGCAAATCGGTCTACGAGGTACGGCACAACTTTGGCGTGGAATTGGCCAAAGAGTATCCGCTTGAAGCCGATGTCGTGATCCCCGTGCCTGAAACAGCGATTGCCTCCGCGATAGGCTACGCGCGTGAACTTGGTATACCCTTTGAAATGGGCATCGCGAAGAATCGTTACATCCATCGCACCTTCATTACCCCCGAACAGCACGTGCGCGAACAGGGCGTGAAAGCGAAGCTCTCGCCGATAGTAGAAGCTATCAACGGGAAACGGGTGGTTATTATCGATGACTCAATTGTACGGGGGACAAGTTCGCGCCAGATAGTAAAAATGCTCTTCGACGCCGGAGCAAAAGAAGTTCACTTCCTCGTCGCTTCGCCGCCAGTCAAGTATCCGGATTTTTATGGCATCGATACCCCGAAGCAGACCGACCTTATCGCGGCGACGAAGTCGGTCGAGGAGATAGAGAAGTATCTGGGCGCCACATCACTACGCTACCTCTCATACGAGGGCATGATCCGAGCCACGGGCATCTCAGAAGATCTACTTTGCACGTCGTGTTTTACAGGCATATACCCCATAGACATAGGCGATCGGGCCAAGGAGGTGCGGTTGACATAGGGCAATATTGCCAGTAAGAGACGCCTATCTAGGCCGTCTTCATGATGTAGGGTCTTACTCTCGAGCATCGAGAATATGGCTCCAGATCAAGCTATTACAAGCCAAATCAAGTATTAGATTATGGAAATCATTCGTAAGACAACTGCGGCTATGGCCGCTCTCGTTCTTTCCTTTGGCATCGCGCTTCCAGTCTCCGCACTCGATGCCTACGGCAACGTGGACTCAGCGACGGAGGGTAGCGTGAACGTCGGTACTGGTAATACTAATGCAGATGTCGGTGTCGACGTTACCGTCGGCTCACAGACTTCTGGTTCTGGCACATCCGGCAGTGGCTCGGTAGAAGGTTCCACGAATGTGGACACATCCGTGCAGACATCTGGCAATATCAACGTTGCTGGCGACACGGTCGTCATTACCCGCGCCGACATCAAAGCGGATACCGTAACCACTTCTTCGGTTGCTCCGGCATCGGTGAAGACCAACGCTGACCTCTCAGGCTATGTCGCAGCGCAGATGAAAGCTGATGAGAATATCTCAGCTGTAGAATCTGCGTCCGACTCTGTCGCAGTAACGTACAAGCAGAAGGCGAAGCTTTTCGGATTTATTCCGGTCAAAGTGAATGCCACCGCGACTGTGGATGCTGCAGGCAACGTAACCGTGCGCTACCCGTGGTACGCCTTCCTCATGGCGACCAACAAGGCTGATCTCGAAGCTCGACTTCAGGATCGCGTAGACGCAGTCTTTGCAGCGAACGTTGCAATGAATACCGACGCTTCGGCGAGCGCCAATGCAGCAGCTGACGTCGCAGCCGATGTGAACGCCACGGCAGAGGCTTCAGGCGAGCTCACCGCCGCTCAGCAAGCTCTCATCGTCCAGGAGATCCGAGGGGCAATGCAGGCTGAGCTAGAGGCTGCGGTAGATGCTTCCGCGGACGCTCGGGTGAACAAAATCGACGGCATGACGGTCAAGCAATAATTCTCAAGCCCACGAAAATCGTGCAGTAGGTTGCATGACGCAAAAAGCCCTATCATAGGGCTTTTTGCGTGTTCGTGTGGGACGTAGTAGGCTAGTGCGATGTCATTCAAACAACCGCATCACCCATCCAGCGAAATATTAAAAAAGTATGCCGACGTACTCGTGAATTTCGCGCTCGGCGGAGGCAAGGGGATCAAGAAAGGGGAAGTCGTGCGGGTCATGTCGAGCGAGAGCGGAAAGCGTCTCTTTACTTCCGTGTGCAATGCCATCGTCATGAGCGGGGGCCATGTGATTTCCAATTATTCGCCGGATGACGAGCAGGGCGATAAGCGTCGCGCCGAGAGCTTCACGCGCTTCTTCTACGAACACGCGCAGCCGCACCAGATCACCTTTTTCCCAAAGAAATACTTGAAGGGCATGGCCGAACAGATCGACCACTCAGTCTACATCCTTGCTGATGCCGATCCGCGCGCGCTGCAGGGTGTCGACCCCAAGAAGATCATGCAGCGTGGCAAAACACTGAAGCCTTTCAAAGATTGGCTCAATAGGAAAGAGTGGGCCGGAAAATTCACGTGGACGATCGCAATGTACGGCACGCCGGCAATGGCGCGCGAGGCAGGGCTCAGCGAGAGGGAATACTGGCAGCAGATCATCAAGGCGTGCTTCCTCGACCAGAAGAATCCGATCGCCAAATGGAAGCAGGTATACCGAGAGATCGAGAAATATCGCTCGCGCCTCAATAAGCTCTCGCCCAAGATCGACAAGCTGCACGCGGTCGGGCGCGACATGGACATCTGGTACACGCTTGGAGAGAAACGTGCCTGGCACGCAGGATCGGGCCGCAACATCCCGAGCTTCGAGATCTTCACTTCACCTGATTGGCGAGGGACCAATGGCTGGATACGGGTCAATCAGCCCCTCTACCGGTATGGCAACAAAGTCACGGGCATCGAATTGTGGTTCAAAGACGGGCTCGTGGTGAAGTCGAAGGCGAAGACGAATGAAAAGCTCTTGAAAGAAATGATCGCGACACCCGGCGCCAACAAGATCGGTGAATATTCACTTACCGACAAACGGCACTCACGCATCACGAAATTCATGGCAGAGACGCTTTTCGACGAGAATATGGGCGGACCCTACGGCAACTCCCACATCGCGCTCGGCATGAGCTATCGCGACACCTACGCAGGCGACGTATCCAAGCTTACCGACAAAGAAGCAAAGCGACTTGGATTCAATGATTCGTCGGTGCATACCGACGTCGTTTCCACCACCAATCGCACCGTTACTGCGCACCTCAAGAACGGGAGCAAGAAGGTGATCTACAAGAACGGAATGTTCGTCCTCTAGCATGGATAAGGTCTTCGTCGAGCAACTCAAGCTGCAGGGTAAGCATGGCATTCATGCGCACGAACGTGCGAGTGAGCAAGAATTCCTGATCGATATCGAGGTGGAGTTCGATACACGGGTCGCAGCAAAATCCGACGACATAGCAGACACGGTCGATTACAGAAAATTCTGCGAGATCGCGCGCGATGCGGTCGAGGGCAACTCCTTCTACCTGATTGAGAAGCTCGGCGACACGATCGCGCTGAAGATCCTCGAGGATACGCGCATCGCGCGCGTCGAGGTCGTGATCCGCAAGCCCGCGGCGCTCGAGAGCGGCGTAGCGGGGGTCAAAATTATCCGCACGCAAGAGTAAGCCACCCCGACGTAAAAAGTCGGGGCCCCGACCAAAGCGTCGGGGTTGCGCATCCGGGGAAATACCCTACACTTACTCTTTAATGCGGCATCTTACAAAGACTCAGCAGTTTACCCGAGCCTCCCTCCAACAGCTTTTCGAGCTTGCCGACCGTCTAGAAAAGGAACCAGATGATTCACTGAAAGGAAAGATCTTGGCATCGCTCTTCTATGAACCGTCCACGAGGACGCGTTTTTCTTTTGAGAGCGCCATGATGCGCCTAGGCGGCAATGTGCTTTCGATGGAGAGCGCGAGCCAATCATCATCTGCGAACAAGGGAGAAACTATTGAAGATACGATACGGGTAGTGAATCACTATGCGGATATCATTGTTCTTCGCCATCCAGAATCGGGCGCTTCAGAACGTGCAGCGAAAGTCTCCAACATACCGGTGATAAATGCAGGAGATGGAGCGGGTCAGCATCCCACCCAAGCGCTTCTCGATCTCTATACGATTTACCGAGAGTTGCCCAAGGTAGATGGTATACATATGGCCATCATAGGTGATTTGCGATACGGCCGCGCCGCTCGCTCGATCGCGTATCTTCTCGGAAAATACAAAGACATCCACTTTACACTCGTCTCCTCGCCGGAATTGCGAATGAGCGACGACGTCAAAGACTATTTAAAGCGCCACAACATTACGTTCGAGGAAACCGAGTCACTAGAAAAGGCTATGAAATCAGTTGATGTCGTGTATCAAACACGCGTCCAAAAAGAGCGATTTCCCAGCGAAGCAGAATATCTCCGATTCAAAGGTCAATACATTATCGATCGTCGACTTGCTGACGGCATGAAAGAAGGCGCTATCATCATTCATCCACTACCCCGAGTAGGCGAGATAGAATCAGAAGTTGATGATTCACCTCACGCTGTCTACTTCAAGCAGGCATTCTACGGCTTTCTCGTCCGCAAGGCGCTTTTGAAGACAATGCTCAGCGGGAAGAAGTCTTGACTCAACGTCTCTCGATTTTTTGTACGACCATAACTCCGACCCATGCGCAGAAAGCGCCGAGCGCTAGCCCTGCAATGACGTCACTCGGGTAATGGACTCCCAGATATACGCGACTAAATCCAATTCCTGCGATCATGAGAGTGAGGCCTGCCATGGCCAGTGTGCGCCACATCCCTGGAGGTACCGTTCGGTACACGAGATACATGCAAAACCCATAGAAGGCGACCGAGAGCGCCGCATGCGCACTTGGAAAGGAATACCCGGCCTCCGTATATGCGCGATAGAGATGTTCAGGTCTCGCGCGCTGCACCAATTCTTTGATCATGAGCACCAGGCTGCCTGTGAGTACGACACTGATGAAAAGTCCGGTCAGGTATGCGTACTTCCGCTGGAGAAAGAAAACAAGACAAAGGCAAAGCGCGAGACCGCCGATAAGGAGCGCCTCGCCGAGTTCCGTAATGCCGATAAAGATGTCGATGCTCAATGCATTGCGCATTGCTTCAAGCGCCTCGAGGATGCTGATGTCGAGCGCGGTCATGAGAGCGCTGCAAGATAGGGAATAAATATGATGGCGCCGACGATGAGCGCTACGAATGAGGCGATAAGTACTGCCGCGGCAGCGAGGTCCTTGATCTTCCCGATGTGCGGATCGGGATCGGCCTTGTACTTATCGCACAGCTCTTCGAGCGCCGTATTAAATACCTCTGCAGAGAGAACAAAACTAATTGTCAAAAACAGGAAGAGCCACTCTGTCGTTGTGATACCAAAGTATGCCCCAAACAAAAGGGCAAGCAGCATCGCCACGACCTGTACCCGAAAGCTGAACTCTTCTTGCCATGCAAGATACAGCCCAGAGAGCGCATAGCGAACGTTGTTGATTTTCTTGTGCAGCATGGTATGTACAATAAGTATAGTATGAAATTTCGTAAAGGACATATACTTTGCGTGCCTCGCTGAATTATGCTTGAGATACTCTTGGCTTCTCTCCTCGTCATGCTCGCGTCGCTCTCGGGCAAGCTTGTCACCTCCCGGCATGCGGGGCCTCTCATCGAGCGCAATCTGCATTTTTTTGTAAGTTTCGCGGCCGGCGTCCTTCTCTTCACCATCTACAATCTTTCGTCAGAGATCATTGAACACTCCGGATCGCTCGCGACCGGCTTGCCATGGATCGTCGTGGGATCGCTCGTTGTGCTTGTGGCGTTCAGATACCTCCCCGATTTCCACCACCACCATGATGTGCAAGCTCCTGATCACGCGCACTCTCGTCTTGATGCCAAACGCATTCTTTTGAGCGATGGCATACACAATATTGGCGACGGAGTGGTTATCGTCGCCGCTTTCGCTGCCTCTCCGCTTCTTGGGATTGCGAGTACTATAAGCATCCTAGTGCACGAAATGCTCCAAGAAATATCAGAATTCTTCGTCTTGCGGCAAGCGGGGCTCTCCGTACGGACTGCACTTACCTATAACTTTCTTGTGTCCTCGACCATCCTCATCGGCTCGTTGGGCGGTTATTTTCTTCTTGAGCAATTCGAGGCTCTCGAAATACCGCTCCTCGGCCTTGCTGCGGGAGCGTACCTCATCGTGGTATTCCATGACCTGATCCCGCATTCGATCAGCACGGCTACCGAATGGGGGCACTACATGAAGCACATTATTTTTTTCGTGGTCGGGCTCGTTCTCATGGCTGCCCTCATCAATGTTCTTCCGCACGCGGAATAATCCTAGTGTATAAGGGAAGAAGGAGAGCCAAATATTTTTTCAAGCTTTAGTGTACACAACCCCAGCTCCAGTTTTGCCGACTCTCCTTACCCGTCCTTCTTTCACGAGGATCGAGAGGTAGCGTGTAGCCGTTGCATCCGAGACGTGCAAAAGTTTCTCGACATCGTTGTTGGTTACTTGTGGTGAGCTTGTCGAACCATCCTGTTTCTTCTCTTCGAACATCGCCATGATCCTATCGAGCTTCTTTTGTTTCCGCTCCTGAGTTTTCGCATGGCCTTTCATGAGCAGCTCACGGTTGCGAGTAATGGCGGGAGTTGAAGCACTCGTTGGCGGAGTGGTAGGCGGCTCCTGCGGTGGGGTAAACGGCTCAGTCTGGATACTCAACGGCTCATCGACCGGTCGATGAGCCGTTCCCACTTCCGGCTGAGCCGTTTTACCCTGAGCATCGTCGATGGGTTGCTCCGCTGGCTCTGCCGGGGCTTCCTGTGACGGCGTTGCTGGCTCCGACGCGCCTTGCCCTTCCGTAGCCTCGGGCGAAGGAGGGGTTGCAGCGGGCTGCGATGTATCGTCGTCGGCCATGACTCAATTCTAACTCGTTAGTTGGCGTACGCGGTAAGTGTTCAGACATTGTTGCACATTTGACAAAGAGATAGCCGCCACAGCATAGTACGTCGGGCTAATACGTGTTCTCTATCAGCTTGAGTAAGTTCAACCAGCGAAGGGAGTCCGATCATGGACCAAGCGATTACGCCTCGGGAGATGTTCGACCTCCCGAATACGGCTCTGCGCTTCCTCTTTGACGAGAGGCAGGCGCAGACAAGTGCGGTGCTCCTCTTACAATGGTGCATCGACACTGACGCAATGCAGTACCTGCGTGAGCATCAAATCGACGATCCGCTTCTCGTCATCACCGTCGTCAGTCCGAACGGGAAAGAGAACCGGCAGATCGTCCAGCTCTCGCAGATGCAAGTGATGCTCCAGTTCCATCGGTCCGGCGTTCACAAGATCCTGGGCCGGATCCTCTGGGGTGTCGACGCGAAGCAGAAGAAGGAAATCCTGAAGTGGTATCGACGGGGCGAATACGAAATGCACCTTGACGCCATCAAGGATCGCGAAGCCGCGCTCGGCAACGCCGAACTCGAAGTCGACGTGCCGCCCGATTTCTTCGCGAAGGAGCTATCGGCGTGGCACCAGTGGTGGCTCACCCTTTGGCTCGGCGAGCTCTGGGACGAGTGCAACATGCGTCGGCGATTCGCGTTCGCCTATTTCGTCCAAGGCCCGCTGGTCCTCATCTGGGTCGTCTTCAACTGCTTCTTCCGCCTCATCGTGGCAGCGAGCCTGACCGGCCTGTTGCTGCAACGGAAGGTGCATTGGGAGGCGGTGCTTCACCCGTTCCAGCACGACTTCGACTGGGTTTGGGGCGGCGAGTATCACTACGGCCGCACGAAGCAAGACCGAAGCGTCGGCTCACTCATCCGATACGACGACGCCGGACATGAGCGGCACAAGTCGGCGTGGATCGCCTGGTTGATTTTCCCTCCCATCCACCTGGCGCTTCTGGTCATTGCGGTGCTGTTTTCGCGGTTCCGCGACGTTCCGATTACCGAGAGTGTGAGCGGAACGTACACGGTGACGACCCTCTTTGCGGTGTCAGTGACGGCTATAATCGGCATCATCGTGCTCGTTCTCGCCGTCGGTGGAGCGGTTCTCAGTCCGGTGCTCGAACGACGAGCTGCGGAGCGTCAACGAGACCGCGAAGGAAAACAGAAACCCTACGTCCCGAAGCCGCCGAATCGTTTCTACCTGTGGCTGCAACGCGTCGGCAAGGTAATTTGGACGTTCCTCTACGGCCCGTTCAAGGCATACGGGGAACACCTGGCACATGCCGCCGACGAACGCAGACGGTTGCTGTACGAGGAACTCGCGTGCACGAATGCGCCTGAACACGGCATCCGTCCCATGACTTCGATGACGTTCTCGATTTCACGGGCTCGGCGTCTGCTCTACCAGGAGGTGAAGGCGAAAATCTGCAAGCCAGTGGCCCGAGGCTGACGGACCATTCACGATCTTTCCAAGTGGTGCCGCGCCGGACATTTCCGGCGCGGTTTTCTTTACTTTCGCTAGAAAACGTTGTAAGGTGCGGCCCTTATGGCAGCCTCAGCTATCGCAGTACAGAACATCCAGAAATCATACGGTAATGTCCATGCGTTGCGCGGAATTGATCTCGAAGTAGAGAAAGGTACCATTCTCGGCCTCCTCGGGCCCAATGGCGCGGGCAAGACCACCTTGGTGCGTATCCTCACGACCTTGCTGCAGCCAAGCGGCGGAAGTGCATGGGTAGAGAGTTTTAATGTCGTCAAAGATGCGGCATATGTGCGCCAGCTCATCGGTCTCGCTGGCCAGTATGCGGCAGTCGATGAAAACCTGACTGGACGAGAGAATTTGATAATGGTAGGGAAGCTTTACCATCAAACGCTTCGCGAGGCGGCGGCGCGGGCGCACGAGCTCCTCGTGCAATTCGGCCTCGAAGACGCTGCTGATCGCAGGCTCAAGACCTACTCCGGTGGCATGCGCCGCCGCCTCGACCTCGCAGCATCATTAGTCAACAAGCCGCCCGTGCTTTTTCTTGACGAGCCAACGACCGGCCTTGACCCCGGCAGCCGGCTTGCACTCTGGAAAATAATCCGCGACCTGGTGCGCGACGGCACAACGGTACTCCTCACAACGCAATACATGGAAGAGGCTGATCATTTGGCAGATCGGATCATCGTGATCGACAAAGGAAAGATCGTCGGGAGTGGCACGCCAGCGGAGCTCAAAAGAATGGTCGGAGGCGACGTCCTTGAGATCCACCTCGTTGATCCATCACGCACAGCAGACGCTGCGATCGCGTTGCGCTCGCTTGAGAACGGAGCGATCGAAATTGATGCCGAGCAGGGGATCCTCAGGATGCCTGTCGAAGACGGGACGGGAACCTTGCCCAAGGCGATCCGCGCGCTCGATATTTCGCACATCGCGATAGTGGACCTCTCGCTCCGTCGACCAACGCTCGACGAAGCATTTCTCAAACTTACCGGCCATCGCGCTGACATGATGTAATCGTATGAAAAAAGAACTGAAACGCTGGAACCCATGGTGGACACTTACTGATCTCCTCACGATGGTGGAGCGCAACATCACCGGCTATCGCCGGGTGCCGCAGCTCCTTATCTTTTCTACCAT
>Ga0155802_111_pt1 | contig 26449 bp, 27 predicted proteins | sample RifCSPlowO2_01_FD_107456 | JGI IMG/M metagenome (GOLD analysis project Ga0155802, IMG submission 107456) | Candidatus Kaiserbacteria bacterium RIFCSPLOWO2_01_FULL_54_22
GTTCGACCGAGTGTCAAAATTTCGGGGTCCGGGTCACCCTTGAACTTGTAACCGACATACGAGATAGCTCGTTCACAAGATACAGTCGAACTTTGTCCCACGTTCGAAGTACTAAAAGACTATCGATATGATTGCGATGTGCAATATTATGAATGCACCGAAAATAGTAGCTATTTTTGCCTTTGAGAACCGGTGGAGTTCGTGCATCATACGTGTGAGTTTTGCTTAACGTGTAATGTATCCATTTTAGCACTCTTGGCCTCGTTTTGATATACTCTGGATATATGACTCTCGGAACGCAGAGAATCGGCACAATACTGCTCGCGTTTGGCATCGTGACCCTCCTTTTGGTTGGAGCGTCCGGGCTGCCGCATATGGGCATGAACATGAGTATGGATGAGCACGGCAACATGGCGATGTCGGACTGCTACATGCCTGGTATGACGGCTCTCTGCAGCATGACACCGCTTGAGCATGTAGCCTCACAGCAGAGCATGTTTACGAGTATTCAAACGGAGAGTTTGGTTCTCACATTGCTTCTACTCGTGCTTTTCGTAGCGTCAGCGGCATGGATGAAACAAATACATTCTCCGCCAGCACGGAGAGGTGGGACGGCATTCCGAAGACGCTCTGAATACATCCCTTTTGCAACGCAGCTACAGGAGCTTTTTTCGAGCGGTATTCTCAATCCCAAACCTTTTTAAGTTGTCTTTCTATTGCGCCGCGGCTCTCATCCGCACAGCGTACTGTTATCTTTAGAAAGACAACCATATGGCTCACACTGGAAACTACAAAGTAAAGGGGATGCATTGCGCTTCGTGCTCAAGCATCATCGAAAAGACCTTCAAGAAAACGGAGGGTGTGTACTCTGCTGAAGTGAATTACGGCACCGAAACCGCGAAGGTGTCGTTTGACGAGCAAAAGACGAATCCTCACGAGCTCTCAAAGAAAATAGCGAAGCTCGGCTACTCTCTCATCCTTCCCACCGCAAATCACTCCAAGATGTCTGCGGCCGAGATGGGCATGTCTGAAGACGAGCACGCGGCTCATCTTGGATTGAAGCAGTCAAAGGAGGAGAAACTTAAAGAGGTGTCGGAAATGAGAACAAAAGTACTTTCTGCGATTCCGCTCACCGTCTTCAGCATCTTCGTTATGGGCTGGGATATTCTCGCGCAGTTTAAGGCGCTTCCGGTGATGCCGTTCGTATGGTCGGAATTCTTTCATCACCTGTTGCCCCTTATGGCGACCTACATGCTGTTTGTGGTCGGGAAACCGTACCTACTCGGTATGTATCGCTTCTTCCGCTACGGCAAAGCGAATATGGATACGCTTATCGGTATCGGTACGACCGCTGCGTATGTATACAGCATCGCCGTTACCGCACTTGAGGAACCGCTAAGGCAATTCATCAATGTCGAGCATACCTACTACGATGTGACGATAGTTGTCATAGCATTCATTACGCTCGGCAAATATCTCGAAGTTCGATCAAAACTCAAGACCGGCGACGCGATAGAGAAACTTCTCAATCTTCAGGCAAAGACGGCGCTTGTGATGAGGGACGGAAAAGAGCACGAGATCCCAGTCTCACAGGTAGTGCATGGCGACCTTGTCGTCGTAAAGCCTGCGGGAAAGATCCCTGTGGACGGCGTGCTCGTGAAAGGGTCCTCGTTCGTCGATGAATCAATGGTCAGCGGCGAACCTATACCGGCAGAGAAGACCGAGGGTAGTACTGTCGTTGCTGGGACGATCAACACTACGGGAGCATTCACGTTCAAGGCCACAAAGGTCGGCTCTGAGACACTACTTTCGCACATCATAGAGATGGTCGAGGAGGCACAAGGGAGCCGCGCACCAATTCAGGCGCTTGCGGACAAGATCTCAAGCATCTTCGTACCTACGGTACTTCTACTCGCGGTACTCACGCTCGGAGGCTGGCTGGCCCTTGGAACCATGTATTTGGGCTTCGCACAGGCCCTATCATTCGGGCTCGTATCGTTCGTCGGCATTCTCGTAATAGCGTGCCCGTGTGCACTCGGACTTGCGACACCCTTGGCGATCATCGTAGGCGTCGGCAAGGGGGCTAAGGAAGGGATTCTCATCAAGGACGCGGCTACGCTGGAAAAGCTGCACAAAGTGAATATCGTCGTCGTCGATAAGACGGGAACGATCACTAAGGGAAAGCCAGAGCTTACTTCGATCCATAACTCATCGGGCGAAGCGGACGACAAAATCGTATCGATTCTAGCCTCCCTCGAAAATAAATCCGAGCACCCCATAGCCCATGCCGTTGTAGCGTACGCAAAGGCGAAGCATGCACCACTTCAAGAAGTACACCGTTTCGAGATCATCAAAGGCAAAGGACTCAAGGGAACTATCGATGGTATCGAGTACTACGCAGGAAATGCAGCGCTTGCAAGAGACCTCGGCATATCATTCGACTCTGCGTCACTTGAGAAAGAAACTCGGGATGGAAAGACGCCTATTCTCCTCGCAACGAAGGATCGCGTGCTTGCGAGCATTCTTGTGGCGGATGCGATAAAAACTGAAGCTGTCGAGGCGATAAAAAGTCTCCACAAACTCGGCATCAAAACGGTCATGCTTACCGGCGATGATAAGAACACCGCGACGTATATCGCAAAACAAGTCGGCATTGATGAGGTATTCGCTGAAGTACTTCCTGAAGACAAGCTCAAGAAGGTCAAAGAACTGCAATCCCAAGGAAAGATCGTCGCAATGGCTGGCGATGGCGTGAACGACGCGCCAGCGCTTGCGCAAGCGGACGTCGGCATCGCGATGGCGACAGGGACTGATGTGGCGATAGAGTCCGCAGGCATCACACTTCTACACGGCGACATCTCGAAATTAGTGAAAGCGATCAAGCTCTCAAAAATGACAATGCGCGGGATCAAGCAAAATCTCTTCTTCGCGTTCATCTACAACGTCGTCGGGATCCCGCTTGCCGGGGGTCTGTTTTTCCCAATTTTCGGATGGCTTCTCTCTCCCGTGTTTGCTGGACTCGCGATGGCATTATCAAGCCTCTCCGTCGTCGGGAATGCGCTCCGTCTCAAAGCAAAACAACTCTAGTATGAAAACGTACACATTTCATGTGACTGGAATGCACTGCCCCGCATGTCCGGTCCTGATCAAAAGCGAACTTGAAGACATCGCGGAAGTATCGAGTGCGGTCGCAACGCTCTCGCGCAATAACGTCCAAGTCACAGGAGAATTCGGGGACAAGACGCACGAACATGTCGCACGAGATCTCACGGAAGTTCTCAGAAAACACGGATACATGCTATCGACAGAAGTGCAACAGCATGCGGCGAAGTGGTCTGAATTCACGCTGGCACTTCCCATTGCAGGGGCGTTCATCGCGCTCTTTATCATCTTGCAAAAGCTTGGGGTCGTGAATCTCGTCACCACATCGAACGTAACGTACGGCACAGCATTTGTTATCGGTCTTATCGCCTCGGTATCGACCTGCATGGCGGTCGTTGGCGGACTCGTGCTCTCGATGTCGGCAAACTTCGCAAAAGAGGGAGATAAAATTCGTCCGCAGATACTCTTCCACATTGGCAGGCTCGCGTCCTTCTTTATTCTCGGAGGGGTGATCGGAGCACTCGGTTCTGCCTTCGCACTCGGATCTACCGGGATGTTCGTGCTGGGTTTCATCGTTGCCCTCGTTCTCTTGATACTCGGTATAAATCTTCTTGACATATTCCCGTGGATGAAACGATGGCAAGTGGCACTCCCCGGCATCGTTGGAAATCGGATTAATCGACTGAAAGATATCAATCACAACCTCACACCTCTTCTTCTGGGTATCGCGACGTTCTTTCTGCCATGCGGGTTCACGCAATCAATGCAGATCTATACGCTCACAACAGGCAGTTTCTGGATGGGGGCGTTGACAATGTCAGCGTTTGCATTGGGCACGTTGCCCGTGCTCGCGCTCTTGAGTTTCAGTTCTCTTGCAATTCACAAGAAAGCGCAGTCCGGAATCTTCTTCAAAACGGCAGGGCTCGTGGTGATATTCTTCGGGCTATTTAACCTCATCAACAGTCTCGTGGCCGCAGGAATTATCAATCCCCTCTTCAGCTTCTAACACTATGAAATCAACAGTGATATCCATACTCGTTGCCAGTGCACTTATCGCCGGAGCATTCATGTTCGCAACGAGAAGCCCTGAAATTGCTACGGTTGAAAATGTGTATGTCGGTCATGGCACTCAGTTCATCGATATAACCGCCAAGGGCAAGTATCTTCCCCACCTTACGGCCGCAAAAGCAGATATGCCGACGGTACTGCGCATGCAAACCAACGGAACGTTTGATTGCACGGCCGCACTTACCATTCCCGCCGTTGGATATCGTTCAATGCTGCCACCATCGGGTGTAACCGAAATTGAAATACCGCCTCAAAAAAGCGGTACTACACTCCGAGGAGTTTGTGCCATGGGCATGTACAACTTCGAAGTACAGTTCAACTAAGCCCCATATTAAGAGCGGGGGAGACATTGCTTGATTTTCTTCCTCAATCCTTTGGTATGGATCGAAGTATTCTCCCCTTCTCGTTGCGATTCAAGATAATCCGCTCATAACGGGGTGGTGGAAACTTGATAATGAAGACGAACGGTATGACACTCGAGACTATGTGTTGGAGCAAGCGCGTTCCGTGCCAATACTGAGTGACATTGGACAATACCAGCGAAAACGCTGCGTTTGCGCCATCCACAGAGATTTGATGCCGCAGCAAACAAGAATTATCGATCACCCCGCGGCTCTTTGCTATACTCGACCTATGAACATTTTGCTGGAAGCAAGAAGACTCTTGGAAAAGAATCGGCGGATAACCGGAGGGTATCAATACACCATACCCTCGGAAGAACACTACCCGTACCAATGGCTTTGGGACTCGTGCTTCCACGCCATCATTCTTGCGCAATTCGACCCTGAAGCGGCGCGGGCGGAGATGCGCTCGCTGCTCTCCAAGCAGTTCGAGGGCGGCATGGTACCGCATATCATCTATTGGATGCCCGGGATCCTGCATTTATTTCGCTGGGGCGTCGAGGGGACGAGTTCGCTCACCCAGCCGCCGATGCTCGCTTACGCTGTGTGGGAAATACACCGCCGCAACCCCGACAGGGCTTTCCTCGAGTCTGTCTATCCCTCCCTTCTCTTATATTACCGCTTCCTCATCGAAAAGCGCGACCCGCGCGACCATCATCTCATCGGCATCATCAATCCCGACGAATCAGGTGAGGATAACTCACCACGATTCGACGCGCCGCTCTTTGCCGCCCCCGATATTTCCTACAAAGAACATCTCGCGCTTCGCACCAAGCTTGTCGACGAAAACACTGCCTGCAATTTCGATGCGGAGTTATGTATGCGCAATTACTTTTGGGTCAAGGATGCGCCGTTCAACGCGATACTCGTCGAGAACTTGCGCGCGCTCGGCCACATCGCTTCATTCCTCAAGCACAATGACGGCGAGCACTTTGCGAATCTGCACGCCGAACTCATCGCAAGTGCCATGCGCGAGCGCCTCTTTGAGAATGGCGCGTACTGGTCGGCCACCGGCGCGGATTATCAGCTGCTCACCGTCGCGACGTGGGCGCACTTCGCGCCCCTTTTTGCCGGACTCTACTCAGTTGGCGAGGCTGAAACACTCGTGCGCACGCATCTTCTCGATCCCGATACCTTTTACGCTCCTTTTGGCATACGGACGGTTTCCAAAAAAGAGAAATCGTATCGTGCCGAGGGCTACACCAACGGGTTCTCGTGGCGCGGTTCTGTGTGGATGGCGCCGCATTGGTTCATTTATCGGGGTCTTTTGCGCTATGGATATAATACTGAGGCGGCCAACATCCGCGAGAAAAGTGTCGCGCTTCTGGAAAAATCTGGCTTCCGCGAATGTTTTAATCCGGAGACAGGCGAAGGGCAAGGCGCGCAGGGATTCACGTGGGGTGCCTTGGTGCTCGATATGAACGAAGGGTGAGCCTGTCAATGATCTGCGAGCAAAGAGAGAATGGTGTCAACGTCCTCACGCGTGCGGACGAAAAGGTGCGCGGCGCTCCCACGATGTTTGCCCACGCGTATCGTGATACCTCGCAAAAGTGCTCCGAAGGCGTCTTCGTCGGTCATGTCGTCGCCGATGTATATCGGTACGGCTTTTGTGGGCGCGCATCTGCGCGCGAGGCGCACCGCGTCGCCTTTGGTGCGGCTTGTGTGCGAGCGGATATTGAAAATATGTTCGTTCCCTTCGGCGATATCGAGCACGCGTCTGAATCTTTTTGCGACGCGCTCTGCGTCTTTTCTAAACTGCGTCACGAGCGAGCGAGCGAGCGAGCGGAAATGCACGCTGAAGGTCAACTTTTTGTCCTCGACGATAACGCTGGAGTAACGCCTCGAAAGTTCGATGAATGCATTGCGCGCCTCGCGAAGCTTCGCATCCGCGGCACGTGAGGTTTTTTCGCGCCCGCGCGCCTTTCCCATTCTCCACTCGGCGCCATGATTGCCCGCATACCATACGCTCGCAAGGCCGACGCGTGAGCGTACGTCAGAGAGCGAACGCCCGGAAATGACAACGATGCGGCCGCGCCGCGCGCATGCCGCGAGCAGATGGCGTGTGTGTGGCAACATCCGCGCACGGTCATGTCGCACGACGAGAGGGGCAAGAACGCCGTCAAAATCAAGCATGAGAAGGAACCCGTCTTTTCTGACGCGTGCAAGAAGAGCAGGCATCTGCTTCATTGCATCGTCCATGTTAGTCGAGTCGAGAAAGAGCCTTGATAAGTTCCGCCGACCAACGATAAATATTGTAATCGCGGACCGAGGCGCGCATCGTCTTCATACGTCGGTGCTGTTCGGCCTTCGGCATTGTAAGAGCGGTGTGAAGTGCTGCCGATGTTTCCTCGGCACTGTAGGGGTTCACGATGAGCGCTCCCTTGAGGTCCCTCGATGCACCCGCGAATTGACTAAGGACGAGCACCCCCGTTTCGTTATTACGGGCTGCAACATATTCCTTAGCAACAAGATTCATGCCGTCATGCAGCGATGTGACAACGCATACGTCCGCCAACTGGTAGAGCTGTCGGAGCTCCGCATGGGAATAGCTTTTCTCCTCGAGGACGACCGGTTTCCAGGCGTGTGTCCCAAATTTCTCGTTGATGCGCTGCGCCTCTTTCCTCACGAGCTCACGATACTCCGCGTACTTCTCGACTGAGCCGCGGGTGGGGGAGGCGATCTGCAGCATGGTGAGCTTTCCGCGATATCCCGGATACGCGTCGAGGAGAAATTCGATGCCTCGGAGGCGCTCCGGAATTCCCTTGATGTAGTCGAGGCGATCAACGCCGAGCGCGAGATGCGAGGTATGGATATTCAGGCCATCGAGAATGCTCCGATCGGGTTCTTCCAGCCGCTCGGCGCTTCCGGGAAAGGCAATGGATATGGGAAAGGGTTTGACGAACGTGCGATGCTCGTCCCGGAAAATGGAGAAGTGTTCGTAATCGATGCGCGACTCGACCTCACCCGCGACCGTGTCCATGAAATTATTGCAGTATTGCTGTGTTTGAAATCCGACGAGGTCCGCGCCGAGCATGCCCTCGAGTATCTCCGTTCGCCACGGACAAATGCTGAACTGTGCCGCGCTCGGCCATGGGATATGCCAAAATAGCGCGACCTGCGCGTCGGGACGGCTCTTTTTTATGAGCGCGGGGACGAGTGCGAGATGGTAGTCCTGGATGAGGATGATCGGCCGCTCGACATGACGCACCTCGTCGAGCAGCGTCTTCGCAAAAAGGCCGCTCACCTTGCGATACTCCGTCCAATCCTCGCGGCGGAACTGCGGGCGCACATGAGCCATATGGCATAGCGGCCAGAGCGCCTCGTTCGAGAATCCGTTGTAATACCCTTGTATCTCTTTTGGCGTGAGCCAAACGCGCTTGAGCGTGTACTTTGGCTCGTCGGGAGGCACCCGGAGCTTGCCCTCCGCGTCCGCCGTTTCTTTGTCGGCATCGCCGCTGCCGTGGGCGATCCACATACCTCCGCAGGCCTCCATCACGGGCTCGATAGCCGTGATCACACCGCCAGCCGGGACTCTCCACTCTATTCCATTCTTTACTTTGGCGTTAACGTAGGGTTCACCGTTGGAGAGAACGAATATCGGCCTGTCTTTGAGGTGCGCTTTTATGAATTCCTCGAGCCGCTCAGCTGTCCACGGCGAATCTATCTTTTCGAGACGCATGCGAGCCTCCTCGCTCGCTGACCGTCGTGCCTGCCGCAAGCTCCTTGTTACTTTCGAGATCTCTCCTGCAAGCGGTTTAAAGAAACTCGAGTCCGACACCATGTCGAATGGCGCGCCGCCCCTGCGAGCCGCCCGCAGCGATTCGACCATTGCGGTGATCGAGCGAAAAAATACCCATCGCACAAGAACAATAATCGCAACCGCGAATACAAGGATTTGAGAAAGCCATCGGATGAAACTATCGAGCCAAATGTCGCGTATGCTTTCGTCAATATAGGTGGCATTTTGAGCGACGGCGAGCGCGCCGACGACACGCCCGTCTTCGTGAAGCGGTATCGCGTGTACGTAATAGGTGTTTCCGCCTTGACGTACGAAATCTCCCCGAGCCTCGTCGCTGTCCATTACGGTCGCGACCAACATCCCCTCATCGGAGAGCGGCAGATCTTGTGACGAGGCGACAACGGCGCCAAGGTTATCAAAAACGCCGATACCGGAAAGTCGCTCACTGCTCACGAATCGATCTATGATTCGCTGCACCGTGCTCGTCGCCCGTGTATTGTATGACGGCTCGATGCTCTCCGCGAGAGAGTCAGCTAGGACCTGGCTACGAGACTGCAGGCGCGATGTAAGCTCTATTTGCTCCTGATTCGCATGGTTCAGTGCGAAAAGGCCGATAATAAGGCTGACGGCGAATACGACGCCGAGTGCAACGAGGAGGACCTGCCGCATCTACGTAATAATACCAGCATTGCAGACTAAGTTCAAACCGAGAAACTATGGCTGCGAGAGTATGTGTTGGGGCAAGTGCGTTCCGTGCCAATACTGAGTGACATTGGACAATACTAGCGAAAACGCTGCGTTTGCGCCACCGCGCCAGAGTAGTACAATAATTCACAAGTATGCTCATACGCACGTGCATGGCAAAAATACATCGAGCCACCGTTACGAAGGCCGATCTGAATTACGTCGGCTCGATCACCATCGATGAAGCGTTGCTGGAGAAGAGCGGCATTCGGCCGTTCCAGTACGTCAACATAACGAACGTCTCGAACGGCGTCTTCTGGCAGACGTATGTCATGGCCGGCAAAAAAGGAAATGGCGATATATGCTTGAATGGCCCACCCGCACGGCATTTCCAGCCAGGTGATAAGATCATCGTACTCGCAGAGGCATGGATCGAACCGTCCGAGCTCAAGGACCTCGATCCCGTCGTTGTGTTTGTCGACGATAACAATACGGTCATCGAAGTGAAGCGGCACAAAGCTATTTACAATGGGCCAGGCGAACAATAGCGTAACGACGAGAGCGCTTACTGCTGAGATGCCGCAGTACTCGTTCAAGGCCAACGCGGGCAAGAGCCTTGAGGCGATCGTCGGAGGTACCACATATCTCCGACTCCCCATAAAGACCCGCTTGATCACCGAGCACGATGATCTCATGGAAGTTCTCGAACTGTACGTACGGCCCCACATCCAAACGGGCGATTTTCTCTTTATCAGTGAAAAGGTCGTCGCGATGACCCAAGGACGGATACTACCCTACCGCACCATCAAAGTTGGCTGGCTTGCACGCCTCTTGTCGCGGCGCGTCCAAAATAAGATACACACCAAAGACTTCAGGGGGTTCGGCCACGGGACCGCCATGGCCATGCAGCTTCTCATCGAGGAAGCTGGTTATCCGCGCGCCATATTCGCCGCCGCCGTTGCCGCTCTCACGCGCCCGCTCGGTATCCACGGAGCGTTCTACTATCTGGTCGGCAAACTGGCAAAATCGGTCGACTGCCCCATGTCCTTCTCCTTGTACCCCTACCTCCACTACGCCAAGCTTGCGCCGCTCAAGCCTTGGAAAGTCGCGGCGGAGGTCCGAGACCGGTTCGGTACCGACGTCGCGATAGTTGATGCCAATTACCGCGGTTCGTTCACGCTCGGCATCGCAGGATACAGCATCACGGAAAAATTCACGCAGGAGATCCTGAAAGACAACCCCGCCGGGCAGTCGAAAGAAATGACGCCTTTTTTCATCATACGGAAGAAGACGTAGGCGTGGAGCCGGGGCCTGAGCTTTAGGCGCCGTTCCTTCCCAGCTCACGGACTTGCGCCAGCCAACGGGCTTTGCGCGCTTCTGGGATGTTTTCTGATGGACCAAACCACTTGGTTCGCACGGAAAAGCCCGCGAACCAGAGAATCCCCCACTTGAGTTGCGCGTTCACATTGCCCGGCAGAAAGCGCACAAGGAGTGGATGCGTCCCGCTTGCCATAAGTATGCGCGCGGTCTTGCCGCTAAAAAGCCGGTGCCAGAAGATAGTGCGCTTCCCGGTTTTTGTCTTGATGTAGCGAAAGGCTGAGCCAGGAAGCCACGCTCGATCAAAAAGGCCTTTCAAAAGCGCGGGCATCCCTACCCACCACACGGGATACACGACGACAAAATGGTCGGATGAAGTTACAAGCTGCTGAAAGCGAACCAAGTCTGGTTCGAGGTCCTGCTGCTCACGATAGCCGCGATGGAGTATTGGATCGAATTGCATCTCACCGACATTCATGCGCTCCACCGTGTGCCCTGCCGCGCGAGCAGCGGACTCGTACGCGTCTGCCATCTCCCCGCAAAAACCACTCTTGTCGGGGTGCCCCAAAAGCACCATGATTTTTTTCGCAGCCATACCCAGTCAGTAGAATGTGCCTTTGCGGCAGGCGACAGGTCGTCCTGCCGCGGCTTGGCACGGCAACTCCCGACCGGAGTGCTTTGTCATTGTTGGTTGTTCGATCTGCATAGTTTATACGAGCCTAAGGCACATTTCACTGCTGGGCATACGTTATGCTAATTTGTCGTCCCGCTCTTCAAACTCGTCTATCGTCTCGCGCTTACCGACCTGCCCAAGGGTAAAAGCGCGCACCGTCTTCATGCTGAAATAGAACGCAAAAAGGAAGATGAATGCAATAGCAAGGCGTAAAACCAAAGCGATCGGACTTATCGTACCGTATTCGAAGATACCCCATGTTGCGTAGATGATCGCTCCCGCGCCTGAGAGGATGGCGTCTACCGCAGAGATCCACCATACACGAGGGCTCGTCAATGCTGCAAACGCTACGATAACGAGCGCTCCCACGATCACGAACGGAAATTCGACGCGAAGGTTGCTGCCGTAGAAAGGAGACGCAACCACCATAAGCGTTGCCCCGCCGAGCAAAAGCTGCCGCACGCCATCGCCCCAATAATGCGGGACTGAAGGCCACCAGGCCCGTACTGAAGCGGGGCTCGGAGAATACATGGCTGCGACTTCAGTATCGGTAAGGTCTACTTCATTATGGCGGGGGTCCGACATACGACAATAATGCCACGCTAACGATTTCTCGCAATGTCCAAAAGGGCCTCCGAGCTATCGTCTTCTCCGGCCCCGTTGCGCTTCAGTATGCCGCAGCGCTCACAGCGGTGAACGATAGCGTAGTGCGGCGATGCACCTTCGAGCGCGATAGGTTTCATTGGCCCGCCGCACGCTTCTGCTCTATCTCCGGGATGAATGTCGACATGTTTGCTCCAGAGGCACTTGGGACAATGGTTGGTATACCCATCGCCCTTCACCTCTGCATTGCAATGCTCACACACAAAGTCCTCAGTGGTACGTTTGAACATAGCTCGTGTACTCAGTGGACCGCAACGGATGTCGCCTTCTCGATCGTCTCTCCTACCGGTGTAGTACAGGTCAGGGTAAAGACGATGGGGCTCTGTGCGCCAAGTCCGACCGGTATGATCTTCGAACCTTGATTCTTTTGTGCCAGTATCGCGGGGCCCATTCGCACGATACACGGACTACTCGTCTTCATGCCCACACTCGACCACGAAAGCGCTACGGGATTGCCTCTTGTTACACTGCGGGGTTGCGCGAGGATCGCGGCTACCGCCCTCGTCGTCTGCGGTGGGCCCTGTGTCGTCGGGGCCGGTTGCCCACCATTCAGGGCTTGCAGTAGTTGCTGTGCAACCGACGATTGCTCCACGGGAGCGGATGGCTGGAAAACGGTGAGCGGCTGGGGCTGGGCCGATATTTGGATGGGTGCCACCGATGTTACTGGGTATGGCGCGGGCGCAGATGTTGTGCGTGGCGCAGATGCAAAATAATTCGACGGAGCGGGTGTCACGTTCGCGAAGGGGCTTGTCTGCCCTGTGTATCTGCCTGTCTGGTTGCTCGTAATGCTCGTGAATGGGCTGCTTCCGCTTATCCTGGTATCTGTCCCGGAGGGAGTGACGCCGGAGCCCACGCCTTGCGCGACCTGCGAGCCGCCCGGCACCGAAAGAAGCGTGTAGGTCGCTGGCGTCAGCCCTCCCTGCATTTGCAGCGCGGAGCGCAGTGCCGGGTTCGCATCTATGGTGCGTGCGGTGAGGCGCTCATTGGGGCCGCGATCCATCACGACCGCGTTGGCACAAACGCCATTTTGCTGGTTGCATACCTCAACGACCGAACCAAGCGGCCAGTTACGATGGGCAATGCCAGGCGTCGAATTATCACAAGGTCCGTTGGCGCACATGGCGTCGTTGAAGTGGGAAAGCTCGCGAGTATAGAAAGTCGTACCAACGTATTGCTCAGCCTGCGCAGCCGGCATGTTGTATATACGCATTTGCCCCGCGTCTGCCGGGACCGCCTGCCGCGCGTTCGTCTGCTGAGGTACGTCGAAGCCCGTATTTTCTTGGCGGGTCTGGCTGCCTTGGGGTACCGCGATATCAACGGGCTGCGCGCTTGGAGCAGAGGTGATGCTCGAGATCTGCTGCATCGTCGCAGGATTCAAATTGAGTTCTTCCTGGATGATGCGTTTGCCGGCATCGGCGTCTCCGGAGGCTATACGCTGTACCGCATCCCGCGCGTCAGCCGCCGGCACCCCGGCTTGTATGAGGACTTGTTCTGCCTTTTGCTTTTCCGAAATATCGAACTGGCCGTTTATTACTTTCGAAAGTGCAATCGTGCCGGCGCTCGCAGCTGGGGGAGCAGTTGGCTGCGGCGCTGACTGCTTCTGTAAGTCGTTGAGCGCCGCCTGCATTTGCGCTTCAGCGCTTTTGGCGTTCGTTGTTACTTGGCTCAGGCCCGAAAAAAATTTGTTCACTGATGCGTCTAGCGCCTCGCCCTCACATCTTGATTTCGTAATCGTCTGGTCGTTAACGCGAAATCCTAGCACGTTGGAGTATACATCTTTCGTCGATACCGTTATTCGCGGCGTCTGCTGCCCTGGCCCACACCCCCTCTTTGGATTTTGGGATGGATCATCCGGTGCTTTATCTCGATGTGTACACTGATGTGTCGCGACTACCTCCACTCGTAAGCCGGTGAATGTGAGTGTCATCGTTACGCGCGCGTCGTAGCAGGCGTTCGGGCAATGTATGGAAGTCTGGAGAAATCTCTTTGCATCCTCCGGTCTCGTCTTCTCCGTGAGCAATATACTCTTCGGTCCCGTCACCTCCGTCGATGACCCAGGCGGACATTTGGAAGGAGTCATCGGTGGGCGTAAAGCCGAGGCGACTACAAAAAGCGGAGAGAAAATGAGGATGCAACAACAAACCCGCGTCGTGATGCGCATACTGCCATTGTATCCTCTATTCGCCGCTCCCGGCGTGAGGAATGTTGAAAACATTACAAAAGCACGACCGCGCGATTGTTGGCGCACTCAAGCACGCCACTCTCGATCATGAAGGTTTGCGGCTCAGCGCCGCCTGTACGGACCGTAATGGTGCCAGGCTTAAGCGTCGTGACGATGGGCTCGTGATGCGCAAGGATGGTGAATTCTCCGGCAGATCCAGGCAATGTGGCCGACGCAGCCGCGCCGTCGAACTTCGTCTCGCCTACTGAGGCGATGGTGAGATGAAATGTGTTGGCACTCATAGTTAGTAGAAAATAGTTAGTGGTTAGTAGTGTAGTGAAATTGGATTTACTACTTTCTACTAACTACTTACTACTAACTTCCCCTATCCCGCCTTTCATGTAAAAGGCCTGTTCGTTCTGCGTGTCGTGTTTCCCATCGAGGATCTCAGCGAAGCCACGCACGGTCTCCGCGAGCGTCACGTACTTGCCCTCGGCGCCAGTGAAGACTGCGGCGACAGCGAATGGCTGCGAGAGGAAGCGTTGGATCTTGCGCGCGCGGTATACAAGCTTCTTGTCTTCTTCGGAGAGTTCTTCGATGCCGAGAATGGCAATTATGTCCTGCAAGTCTTTGTAGCGCTGTAAGACGCGGCGCGTTTCGTTGGCGACGCGGTAATGCTCTTCGCCCACGATCTCGGGCGTAAGCGCGGTCGAGCCACTCTCCAGTGGGTCAATGGCCGGATAGATGCCAAGACTTGCGAGCGCGCGCGAGAGGACGATGGTCGAATCGAGGTGGGAGAAGGTCGTCGCAGGCGCGGGGTCGGTGAGGTCGTCTGCCGGTACGTAAATGGCCTGGACTGATGTGATGGAGCCTTCGGTCGTCGAGGTAATGCGCTCTTGCAAAAGACCCATTTCTTCTGCGAGAGTCGGCTGGTATCCCACGGCTGAGGGCACGCGGCCGAGGAGTGATGAAACTTCTGAACCGGCTTGCACGAAGCGAAATACGTTGTCCATGAAAAAGAGTACGTCCTTTCCGCCCTCGTCGCGGAATGCTTCCGCCATGGTGAGCCCGGAGAGCGCAACGCGTGCGCGTGCGCCAGGCACCTCATTCATCTGCCCGAAGACGAGCGCCGTTTTTTCCAGCACGCCTGATTCTTTCATTTCGTGATACAAGTCATTGCCCTCGCGCACGCGCTCGCCTACTCCGGCAAATACCGAATAGCCTCCGTGCTCACTCGCAACGTTGTGGATGAGCTCCTGGATGAGGACCGTCTTCCCCACTCCCGCGCCTCCGAAAAGCCCCACCTTGCCGCCTTTGATGAATGGCGCCAAGAGGTCAACGGCTTTGATGCCGGTCTCGAACAATTCCGCTTTTGTGCTCTGGCGGACGAATGCGGGCGGGTCTTGATGTATGGGAAGCCAGCGCGCGTCTTTGCCGATCTCTTCTTTGCCATCAATGGGCATGCCGACGACATTGAACATTCTCCCCAGCGCTACTTCGCCCACAGGGACCGAGATGGGCGAGCCGGTGTCGGTCACCTCCGCTTCTCGTGCGAGCCCTGCGGTATCTTGCATAGCGATGCAACGCACGCGATTGAGCCCGAGGTGCTGCACAACTTCAAGTGTCAGGGTTTCTCCCTTGTGCTTGAGGTGAAGCGCGTTCTTGATCGGTGGCAAGTTCGCATCGAAGCGCACATCTACGACGGGTCCAATTATCTGCGTCACTGTTCCTTTGGTCATATGGTGAGAGGATTATATCCTGTATTTACAAATTGTTTGGTGGGAAAAAACAGTGGCTCGGGCAACGCGTCCCAGGCAAACCACTCCCATAGTTCTATCTCATCCGGAGCAACAATGGAAGGCTCCCCCGATTTCCAATCGGCGACAAAATCGAGTGTGATGTAATGCGTTTTCTTGATGGTCCAAACATCATTAGTCACGGTAACGAAGCGGATATTTTGTATTTCAATGCCTGCTTCTTCGCGTGTTTCGCGCCGCACACAATCTTCCCACGTCTCATTCATGTCTAACTTACCACCAGGAGGACACCACGTTCCGGGGTCATGGGACCCTGTGCGCTTGCCAAATAACACTCTCTCATTTCTGCGGATATATACTGCGATGCCAACACCTGGTCGATCCATAGCTATTTCATAGCTTCAATGCCGCTGGTAATTTCAGAGACTTCGCGGGTGATCGCAGCTTGGCGGACTTTGTTGAAGGTGCGCGTGAGGTCGCCCGCCATTTCTTTTGCCTTGTCTGTTGCGCTTTTCATCGCGACCATGCGCGCAGAATGCTCGGATGCCTTGTTCTCCAAGAGCGCGTGGAAAATCGCGATGTTGAGGAGTTTCGGCAACAACACTGAAAGTACAGCATCAGTGTCCGGCTCAATCGTGTAGACCGGAACCCGATGAGGTGTCACCTCATCGGGTTTTGGGGAATAGCGGCCTTTGGCGGGGCGGATGCCTGCGACTATTTCTCGCATGCTTTCTGTCGTGATGGGCACGATCTGTCGCACCGTAGGCTGCTGCTCAAAGGTAGAAAGAAAGTTTTGGTATGCGATGAGACACGCGCTCACTTCCCCATCTGAGTGCGCCTTCAATACAGTATCAGTGACCTTGCGGATATCTGCTTCGGATACGGCGTCTGCGATATTTTCATGCCGCTCGCGCACATCGTATCCGCGCGAAGCAAAATAGTCCGCACCGCGCCTTCCTATGGCAATAATGATCGCATCGTCTTTCGCGAGCTTACGCGCCGTAAGCTCTTGTTCGGCTTTGCGGATGACGCCACTATTGAGCGAACCTGCAAGACCTTTGTCGCTCGTGACAACAATGATGCAAGTTTTTATGGAACGGGTTACCTGGATGCGCGGATTCGAACCTTCTCCTGTATCGCCCACTATTTGTCTATCTTGCATCAGCGGGTGCCGGCCGATGTCCGCGGTTCCAGCGAGTCGTTCGAGCACTGTGAGTGCCGCGGCGGCGTACGCACGGCCGGAAAGCGCGCGCTCTTGCCCCTTACGCATCTTCACCGCCGAGACGGCTTCCATGGCGTGAGTTACAGTGCCCGTCTTTTTGTAGGACAATATTTTCAGCTTGATATTTTTCAAGCTTGCCATACTTAGTTGGCTGCGAACAGCTCCTTGTGCGCGAGACGGAATTCTTCGAGTGCCTTGTTTAGGTCTTTTTTGTTGTCATCGGAGAGCTGTCCAGATTTTTTGATAGTAGCAAGGAGCTTGGAGTGCTGCCCATCGAGAAATTCAATGAGCTGCGCCTCGACTGTCGTGACTTTACTCACGGGAACATCAGCAAAGAATTTGTGCCCCGCAGCATAGAGCACCGCTACCTGCATTTCTACCGGAATTGGCGCACCGTTCTTTTGCTTCAGTACCTCCACCATGCGCTGGCCGGATGCAATGCGATCGGCCGTCGCCTTGTCGAGATCTTGCGCAAACTGCATGAAAGCTTCGAGCTCACGAAATTGTGCAAGCTCGAGCTTGAGCCCACCTGCGACTCCTTTCATTGCCTTGGTCTGCGCACTGGAGCCCACGCGCGAGACCGATATGCCCACGTCGATCGCGGGCCGTACGCCTTTATTGAAAAGCTCAGCGATAAGGAATATCTGCCCGTCGGTGATGGAAATGACGTTGGTGGGAATATAGCCAGACACGTCGCCGTCTTGCGTCTCGATGATAGGAAGCGCCGTGATAGATCCGCCACCTTTCTCTTTGGAAAGGCATGCCGCACGCTCTAGAAGGCGCGAGTGGAGGTAGAAAATGTCGCCCGGGTAGGCTTCGCGGCCCGGCGGGCGGCGCAATAGGAGGCTCAGCTGCCGGTATGCGACCGCCTGTTTCGAAAGATCGTCGTAGATGATGAGTACGTCCTTTCCCTGATCCATGAAGTACTCGCCGATCGCGGCGGCAGAGTAAGGTGCCAGGAATTGAAGCGCAGCTGGAGCCGAGGCAGGCGCATCCACGATGATACTGTAGTCCAAGGCACGCTCGCGGCGCAATTGCTCGACGATGCGCGCGGTTTTACTTTCCTTCTGGCCGATCGCTACATAGATGCAAATGGGGCGCTTGTCTTTTGGCTCGTTGCGTTGGTTGATGATGGTGTCTATTGCGACGGTCGTTTTACCCGTGCCACGGTCGCCGATGATAAGCTCGCGCTGCCCGCGGCCGATCGGTATCATCGAATCGATCGCCTTGATACCCGTCTGCAGCGGCACAGATACCGACTTACGGTCGATGACGCCGGCGGCCTGGCGCTCCACAGGCATCATGGTTGTTTCTTTGAAAGGTCCCTTGCCGTCGATCGGCTCGCCGAGCGCATTGACCACTCGGCCGAGAAGCTCTTCGCTTGCTCCAACCGAGAGGATCCTGCCCGTCGACGTAACCGTCATGCCCTCTTCGACACGCGCTGTGTCGCCAAGAATGGTCGCTCGTACTCCATCCTCTTCCAGGTTCAAAACGAGGCCGTAGAGCTCCCCTTGCTCCTCCAGTACCTCGGCCAACTTCTTGCCCTTCCCTTCTTCAAAAATGATGATCTCGCTCATCACGGCTTTAGAGAGTCCATCTATCGCAACGACGCCGTCGCCCACCGCAGTGACTTTGCCCACGTGCGCGCCCTCATGCCCGGGCGCATAGCCTTCGATCTCTTTTATTATTTTCTCAACGGCAGACGAGTCCATAGGTTATTTCGTTGCTCGATTATATATCGAAAGTAAATGTTTCTTAAAGCTTGCGTCCATCATCTTCTCGCGTCCCTCCAGTCTCCATCCGCCGATCAGGGTGTCGTCTATCTTCACCGCCAGATCCCGTCTCTCCACTCCCATCTCTTTCAGAGCATCTTTTGCCTGATGGAGCGCCTTTCGCTCGTCTCTTTCTCTCGCAAGCGTAAGGATGATGCCTTTTTTTCCCTGCTCACGCTCAGCTATGCGGGCAAAAGCTTTTCCGATCCGCTGCAGTAATTCACTGCGCCCACAGGCTGCCAGTCGTACAGATAGTTGCTTCACGGCCTTCTTGGCAGGCATTCCCCCGTCTATCAGTTTCCACAACGCCTGAGCGTAGGTCGTTTCCATATGCTATGCGGTCTCTTTGCGAAGGATTTTTTCAGCTGCAAGCATCGCGGCACGCGCAATTTCGCCCTCACTTTCTTTGAGCGCTTGGCGCTTTGTCTCTTCACCACGCGCTTCGGCCTCCTTGAGCGCAGCAGCCGCGCGCGCCTCCGCGAGCTTTACGATCTCCGCGCCGCGCTCATCCGCCCGAGCCCGAGCCGCCGCAAGCATGCCTTCCGCCTCGCGGCCCGCGCTGCCCACGATCTCATCACTTTCCAGCTTCGCATCGGCAAGCTGTTGGTCGGCAGCCTGCGCAGTACGCACGCCTTCGGCGATCTTGCGTTGGCGCTCGTCGATAATACTGAGGATCGGCTTATAGAGGAAGTACGTGAGTGCAGCAAGCAACAGCCCGAAATTCACTGCCTGGATCACGAGCAGTCTCCAATCAATTCCGAATGCATCAAAGAGTTCTGACATGGTTATGTATCACTAGTTTACGTCATTTTGGATGCGAGGCTAGGAGGACAAGATTGTCGAGCGAGACGTACTGAAACGTACGGCGAGCGCTGACAGTCGCATTCCGACGACGCATCGCGCCAAAATTACGTAAACTTAACAATGAAGCCGACGACTAAGGCAAAGATCGCGAGTGCTTCCGCAAAGACGATGCCGGTAAACATCAGCGGCTGGATCTTACCAGAGGCTTCCGGATTGCGGCCTATCGCTTCGAGTGCTGCCGCCGCGATCAAGCCCACTCCGATCCCCGGCCCAAGCACGCCGAATCCGACTGCGATCGCCATGCCAAGGGTTTTTGCTGCTTCTATATCCATATAGATTAGCTTTTAGCTTATGGTTAAATCCGGTAATAAGTTCCTGTATTCTAACTGTTCACTGCTAACTGTCCACTGTGAACTGCATTAATGCGGTTCTGTGACCGCGATCTTGATAAAAAAGAGGGTAAGAAGGGCGAAAATGGCGGCCTGTACAAATCCTACGAACACCTCGAATGCCATCACCGGCACGGGCGCGATGTACGGCAAGAAGTAGGTAACGACGAGGATCAAGACTTCCCCGGCGAAGATGTTGCCAAAAAGACGGAATGAGAAAGAAATGATGCGCGCGACTTCGGAGAAAAGCTCGACTATCCCGACGAAAAAACCGATGACTCCATTGCGGAAATTGACGAACTTGCCCGCATAGCGCGCGACACCGATCGTGAATGCGCCGGTTATCTCTATCACGAGAAACGAAAGTATCGCGAGCATAAGCGTGACGTTGAGGTCGGTATTGACGCTCCGCAAAAGCGGCACGAATTCTCCCTGCCAGGTGCGAAAGATGCCGATGGAGCCGATACCGGGAGTGAATTCGAGAAGATTGGCAGTGAATATGAAAAGGAAAATGGTAACGAGAAACGGAAAGAATTTCCGCGCCATGTCGCGGCTCTCGAGTGTCTCAGCGACATAATCGTACACAAAACCGAAGAGCCACTCCAAGAGAGTCTGGAAACGGCTTGGGATTAGCTTGATACGGCTGCCCATTGTCATGCCCACAATGATAAGAAGCGCAACGACGATCCAACTCGTAATGAGCGTATTGGTGATAGGAATTCCCCACAATGTACCGATCACCTCGGGGGCGAGTACGACATGAATGCCGTGTTCCATGAATCAGGATTATACCCCGCAGTGAATGGTGGCGAAAGTCTTTTCTTGCGCGCGTACATTCTTTTAGATCGCAGTGTCGATGGCTGGAGAGCTGAACTTCCCTAGCGACTACGCTTCGCGCATCGCCATCATCTACTGTCGGGGTTTTAGCATAAAATCTCGGATGGATTTGGCGACTGTCCTCTCCCCTCCTTTAAATCCGTGCCCAACTCGAGGTATGACAACGACAGAGTCGCGAGGCTTTAGATGCTTTTCAAACCAAGTAGCGATCTCTTTCGCCGGACGATCAGCAAACTCATCCTTTTGTGCCCACAGAACGAGTACGGGAACTTTGGCCGACTTTAGGATTATCGGATTTTTCTTAGGCTGTTCATACGAAAAGATCGTTTCGCTGCTATTCGCCGTATAAAGACTTAGGTACCGTTGCGCATCGCAAAAAAATGGTCCCCACGAGAAAGTTTCTGCGGGTATGGGAAGAAGTTCGTGTTTCCTGCCTTGTTTGACATATGCGCGAGCGATTTTTGTTAAACGAGAAAGCCTTCCGTTTTTATTATTCCGTTTTAATGCATCGGCATAGTCGCTCACAGGAGCGACGAGGATAACTCCGCGCACGCCGCGGCCGCCCTTTTTCGTCTTCGCCCAATAGATGGATTTCTGACATCCTGTCGAATGTCCCGCGAGATAGATGTTTTTTATCCCAGCCTTCCGGGCGAAATCGATAGCGCCTTGAATGTCGTCGGCAGAATCGATAAAAACCTCATGGGCCGCACCGGCCAATATTGATTTCGATTTTTTGCCGACTCCTCTCTTGATGCTATTTATTGTCCCGAAACCACGATTGTTGAATGTAACAACCGCAGTGTTCTTATCGACGAGACTCTCAACAACGTTGGACATGGAAAACGCTGATGAGGTCAGTCCATGCACCCATACAATCGTTCGCTTCGGTTTCTTTGGCCCGAACCACAAGCCATTCAAAACGTATTTTTTGGGCGTTGCGATCTCGATCACATGAGCAGGTCGCATTTCTTGCTTTTTCATTCCCCCACTGTTCACTGTTAACTGTTCACTGTCAACTTATTTATGTCCCCTCTTGCCAGCTCGCCAGATACTTCTGCTGCTCCGGCGTGAGCGTATCGATGTGCATATCCATAGATTCGAGCTTCGTTTTCGCGACGAGCGATTCGATCTCTTGCGGTACGTCATAGACAGCCGGAGCAAGTTTTTGCTTCGACATCCACTCGGCGGCAAGGGCTTGCGTCGAAAAGCTCATGTCCATCACGGAGGCGGGATGCCCTTCGGCAGCGGCAAGATTTACAAGGCGGCCCTCAGCGAGCACATAGATCTTTTTCCCTCCGATATCGTATTCCTGCACGTTCTCACGCACTACTTTCGGCTCGCCACCGAGCGCGCGCAAATCTTTGAGATTTATCTCGACATCGAAGTGCCCGGAGTTGCAGACGATCGCGCCGCTTTTCATCGCCTTGAAGTGCTCGCTTCGGATAACATCGATGTTGCCTGTGACCGTGCAGAAAAGATCTCCGATATTGGCCGCGCGCTCCATTGGCATCACATAGAAACCGTCCATGCCTGCTTCGAGCGCTTTTATAGGATCTATTTCGGTAACGATCACATTGGCGCCCATGCCCTTGGCACGCATGGCTAAGCCCTTACCGCACCATCCGTATCCTGCGACCACGACTGTTTTCCCAGCGATGAGCATGTCTGTCGCGCGGATGATGCCGTCGAGCGTCGATTGGCCGGTGCCGTACCTATTATCGAAGAGATTCTTCGTTTTTGCGTCATTGACCGCCACGATGGGCATCTTGAGCGCGCCGTCTCTGTGCATTGCGCGCAATCGAATGACCCCAGTCGTTGTCTCTTCGGTCCCGCCAATAATTGACGGCAAGAGTTCTCCATGTTTTTGGTGAATGGTCGAAACGAGGTCCGCGCCGTCATCCATGGTGAGCTGCGGCTCCTGCGCGATGAGCGTTTCAATATGTGAAAAGAATGTCTCCGTGCTCTCGCCTTTCAGCGCGAACGTCGGGATACCGAAATCTTTCACTAAGCTTGCCGCGACGTCATCTTGTGTCGAGAGCGGATTCGACGCGGCAAGAAAGATGTTGGCGCCTCCTGCCTTGAGCGTTATCACCAGATTCGCCGTTTCAGCGGTGACGTGCAAGACAGCCGCGAGCGTTTTTCCCTTGAGCGGCTGTTCCTTCTCGAATCGCTCCTTCACCTGCCGAAGAACGGGCATATCGCGCTCTGCCCACTCGATGCGCCGTTTTCCTGCTGCGGCAAGGCCGATGTCTTTAATGTCGTGTTCCATTGAACTTCAAGTATATATCGTAAGAGCGTGTTTAAAAACCCTCAGATACGAGGCACGGGAAGGCGGACGAGGAGGCGTATGATTATACGGTGACGAGTACGCAAGGGGCCCGTAACGAAGTTGATGGGGTTTTTAGACATGCTCTAGAGCGACAGCTCCACGCCGTATGTCTTTTTATATCGATGCTTCACATCCTCCATCGTGAACTTATGCGTCTGTGTGCCGTACGTCTCGACGACGTATGCAGCCACGACACTCGCGAGACGCGCGCACGATTCAGCCGGAAAGCCCATGATCATGCCCTTGATGTATCCCGCGCGGTATGCGTCCCCCGCCCCAGTCGGGTCCACGAGCGCTTGCGCGGGGCAGGCTTCCACATGCACCGTGCCGCCGGCCGTGATGATGTCGGAACCCTTGGCCCCATAGGTGACGACAATGGTCGGAACTTTGCTGGCGATCTCTTCCTGCGTCCACCCTGTTTTTTGTTTGATAAGCTCGAATTCGTAATCACTCCCAAAAAGCACGTACGAACCCGTTATTCCGTCTCTGATCATCTCTCCGGTGAGCGCCGGGATCTGCTGCGCTGGGTCGTAGAGAAAGCGGAAGCCGCGCTTGCGGTAATAACCGGGCAGTGCTTGCATATCAGGGACGCAGCCTGGAGCAATGATGGCGAGCGCGCGGCCTTCCGTGTCGACGGGCGTATCGTATGCTGTCCCGCCGGCGCCCTGGTGAAATGCTGCTATCTGATTGTCCGCTTTGTCGGTCAAAATGAATGCAGCGGACGTCGTATCGGTATCGAGAATTCGAATTGTTTTCGCGTCCACGCCAGAGAGTAAAAGATGTGAGCGATACGTCCCGAAATCATTTCCGGCTGTTGCGATGATCTCTGGCTTTTCGCCGAGAAGGGCGAGATTATAAGCGATGTTGCCCGCGGTGCCTCCGAATTGCACAGAGAGCGTATCTACTTGGAAACTGAGGTTGATGCTGTGGAGCTTCTCGGGCATGAAGTGCTCGGCGAAGAGCCCGGCAAAATCCATGATGCGGTCGTATGCGATCGAGCCCGAGACTATCACGCTGGACATGGGAGGATTATACCCCGCAGTGAATGGTGGTGACAATCTTTTCCTGCGCTCGTACATTCGTTTAGATTTTGTTGTCAGCAACTGGAACCCCTAACTTCCCTAGCGACTTGAGCTTGCGCATCACCACCATCTACTGACGGGGTTATACACCTCAGCGGTGCGCGCATCGCTGGAGGCTGTTAGACTATCCCCATGCCGTATAGCAACGTCGCAGGAACGCATACAAAAATCATTGCGGCGCAGACTCTTTTGCTTGAGCCGACGACGTCCAAAGAAAAGTTCGCTCACATTCATACGCTTCTCAAAGGCATTAACCCTCAGCTCGACACTGCACTCGAGCGCTGCGCGGATGGGCTCGCGACACTCGACAAGGTTCTCCACGGAGATGTGATATCGCTCAGTGCAGATAATCTTCCAGAGCAGACGGAGGAGGAGAAGCGGCGCAAGCGAGCGTTGGTCTTGTTCCTCGGCTCATGGAATAAATTGAAAGGCGAGGTTGCGCGCGTCGAAAAAGAGCTTGCCGCGGCGGAGAGTGCTGGGACTACGGAAGCAAGAGTGTCGGGCTGGAGAAAGATAGGCAATTTTGCAAAAGGGCCCTTCGGCATCATTACGATCGTCGCGGTCGCGATCGTGCTCACGATGCAAGCGGTGTCGGTGAAGGTCACTATCACGAACCAAGGGTGCGACACCATCGTCCCCGATGTGCCGCTACCGTTCTCGTTACCAGGGCTATCGCTCCCGAAGGAACCGATCCCAAGTGGCGGCTCGGCGAGCGCCACCGTCCCGGGTCTCACCGTCACCGTGGACGCTACGCAGAGTGGAACGCTTACGGCGACGACACTCGGCTACTCAATGGACTTCGAGCTATCAGGTATGGATGACGTGCAATTCGACGGAGCAACACTTCTAGGCAAGGAAACGACCATTCGCTTGTCCGAGAAAAAAGAACATGAACTGGTTCTCGCTTGCCGATAGTTAGGGGGCGAGCAAGATGAGGCCATTGGGATCTGGGGTGCCATAATATTTTTTGTACACGGCAGACTCTTCCGTAACGGTGTCTACGACAACGCCTCCGAAATATTCGCTATTGATGTCTATGGCATCGATCGTCACGGTGCCTGTGCCGTCCGACTGCTCCACAACCGACGGCTCGAATGCGATGAAGGTCGCCGGATCTGCCCCTTCGATAATAGTGAGTCCCTGTGTACACACCCCCTGCCCATCGCAAACCTGCACAATGAGGTATACGTGCTGCGAGTCTTTTGCGTACACATCGCTCAAGAGCTGGAATGTTGCAGGGTCTGATGCCTGCACGATAGTGAGCGTCACCGTTCCTCCGCCACTTCCCGAAGAAGAATCTTCGAGCACATATATGTTTTGCGAATCAGTATAATACGCAGTGTTGTTCGTGCTCGGCGGCGAGTACGTATTGGCAGGAGAGAGAGCCCCGGGCACGGGCTGATCAGACGATGGGTTCGGATAGATGCGCACGAGGGCCTCGGGATTTGGGATATTAATTTGCACGTATGCCGACGAATCAATGCCGGTGCCCGCACTTGAACTTTTTGTATAGAAAACTGCAGTCTGATTCTTGGAGAGATTCTTGTCTACTGGGATAATACTCAGGAGCGGCGGGGGATTCTGCATCCGCGTGCCGACGTATCGCTGAATGGTCGGCGCGCCTCTATTTCTGGAAGCCGAATCTGATCCTTCCTCTGCCGATTCCGGGGTACTCGTTGCGACTTTCGTCTGTGCGGCGCCCCTCCCCTTAAATATCCAATACCCTCCCCCACCGATCACAAGAAGTCCGACGATGATCGCGATAACTACTCCCGCGGCTCCCCTTTGGCTGCTCATTTCAAAAGTATAACAGTGAAATTTGACCCTACGGGGAATGAGCCTGACGGTCACTAAGCTCGCTTCGCTCGCTAAGTGCCGCGGGCCACGCCTCGCCTGTCGCAAAGCGACATGGCTCTGACGGTTCGATTCCCACGCAAAGCGCGCAGGCGCTTTGCTCGTAGGGCAAAATATTGGCTGCGCCAATTTTTTGATCTAATCATATCCTTTGCGCGAACTTTTTTCCAACAAAACTCTGACTAATCGCACGCTCCGCGTGCGTGGTGGCTTTAGACCAATGCGTACGCTCCGATTGCGTGGTGACTCTCACAATCCGATCAGCGCCTCGTGGACTCGGCGCTCCGCCCTCGCCCCGTTCCGCCTTTCCATGCTTTTTCTTTTTCGCGGGGGGGGATTTTTTTAAAATTGAATGGGCGGAAACGGGGCGCGGTCGGGCTTCTTCTAAGGAAGAAGCAGTCGGGGAAAATGCAAATTCAATATTGAGCCTCGTGTCATTTTTATCGCTAGTGGTTCGTCCAGCCCATGGAGCCCATCCTCGGCATCCGCCTCGGACATTTCCGCTAGGGCTACTCGGGCCTAGATGTCTAGGTTTGGCGCTTTTCCTCGCACTCCCGCACTGCGGTGCGGGAGCTCGGGCGCCAGTCTGTTTGGG
>Ga0155802_131_pt2 | contig 23769 bp, 25 predicted proteins | sample RifCSPlowO2_01_FD_107456 | JGI IMG/M metagenome (GOLD analysis project Ga0155802, IMG submission 107456) | Candidatus Kaiserbacteria bacterium RIFCSPLOWO2_01_FULL_54_22
TTTGGGAGCAAGCTGACCCAGTTCGATTCTGGGCACCCCGATACCTGATTTTTTCAATGCGAGCCTAGCGTATCTCCTTGAGGTACCGCTCAATCAGGCGCGGTGAGACATACGTATTGAAATCCAGCGCTTGTGCTTGCACATCGCCCCCAAGGATCATCGGAAGATCGAATAACGTTTGTGCTGCAAGGTCGCGGCTGATGTAGCTGAGCGTCACTGCGCGCAGGTCGCGCGCGGCGGTGGTCTCGCCCTCGCTCGTCGTCGAAATGAGTGCGATGAGGCGCCCCCACGCATTGATAACCGCTCCGCCCGAAGAGCCGCTTTGCGCTTCTACGATGCCGCCAAGCGACAGCATATCAATCGAGCGCTCAAAAAAGGTCATCAACTGACCGACGGTCGTCACAGAAGCTGCTGGATACAGATTGAATTGCGCGGCGGCCCCCAGAAATTCGGCAGGGTAGCTCAATGCCAGGACCTTATCTCCCTTGAATCCGATGCCTTCGCGTGTATCTATGGGCAAGAAAGGAAGGGTGCCAAGCGGCACGCCGTCGAGAGAGTGCGTAATGCGAAGGAGAGCGTAGTCGTGCTCCCCGGTCCCTACAGGACGCGCATCAGCCACTTCGTGCGCGTGTGCCTCTACCCACACCGATGGAATGTAGAGCATTTCTGCCTTCCACCGGGCTGCAGCTGGAGCACCTGAGCGGATCGTGCAGGTGAGATTGATCTGCGGGCTTTGCGAGAGGAGCACGTATTGGGCGACGTGGGCATTGGTGAGGATAACGCCACGTGGATCAATAAGGACGCCGGAGCCAGAAATAGGCGAGAGGGTGCTGCCAGCGCGCGGCGAGCACAAGATATTTACGAGTGCCGCGCGTGCCGAAGAATCTATGCCTTCGAATGATGCGGGAGGGAAGGGGTATGGATCTTTGGTACGGAATACTTCATTGCCAGCTTGCTGCTGGACGATAGGCTTTTCGGCCGGGGGAGCCTCCGCAACGGCCTGCACAGTCGTCGTCGCTTGAGCTTTTTTGGGTGATGCTACAGGAGCAGTGGTCGTAGCGTCCACTGGTGGGGGAGGTGCCTGGAAGCTTAGGTCTGCCGCTGCAACCTGCTCGATATTGTCGGCAGGGGGTAGCTGCGCTTGTGGGGCAGAGGCACCTCGATTGACGAGAATATAAAACCCAGCAGCGATGAGGGCAATCGCACCGAGGTACGCGAGCGGTGTCGTGAAGCGGCCAAGCATATCTCGAATATACGCTTTCTTTTGGGTTTCCGCAAAAAAGAGATTCGGTGTATGCTTTTTCGAACGCCCTCCTTCGTTGACACTTCGGGCGGGCAAGGCGGGATTAGTTTAATGGCAAAATAACAGTTTTCCAAACTGTGGTCGGGGGTTCGATTCCCCCATCCCGCATGAGCGAAGCGAATGGGAGATGAACATCGCACTTGAGTGCGATGTGTGGGGAATCGAACGCCGGAGCGTTATCGCGCAAGCTTGCGCGATCGCGAGGCGGTGCCCAGACAAACATTTGCGGCGGCAAATGTTTAGTCGCGGGAGATCCTCCATCCCGCACAAAAAAGCAAAATCCCGCCTCTATGGCGGGATTTTGCGCAAAACGATCAAAAAGTTATTTTACTGCGTCTTTGAGCGTCTTCGATGCTCGGAATTTCGGCACTCGCATCGCCTTGATCTGGATGGTCGCACCCGTTCGAGGGTTGCGGCCAGTGCGGCCTGCGCGTGTCTTCGCCTGGAAGATGCCCAAGCCTGCGATCGAGACTTCATCACCGCTCTTCAGGGTATTCGTGATCATGTCGATAATTGCTTCTACTGCGCGCTCGCCATCAGCCTTCGTGCAGCCGATGGTCGCTGCCACTTTTTCCACCAAATCCATTTTATTTGCCATAATGTTGTGTGTTAGGAAGTTATTTAATAATTAAAATATGCGCACTCGACCTTCCCAGCACCCATTTTGAGCCAATATTTAGGCATGTCAATTGACAAACGCCCCAAAACCACAGCTTTTGAGCCACAGAATCATTCATGAAAATATGGCTCAAAAGCTACCTTAAACCCCTTTCTCCCACACGATCTCAAAGATCTGCCGCATGGCATCGGCTGTCTGCTTGTCGTCGATGATGGTCGTCTGCAGCTCGCGTTCGTTGGTAATCCGTACGAAGTCATCGGCTATTTCGATCGACTGGGTAGGCGGGTACTCGTAATGCTTGAGGTATTTCACCTTGATATTCTCATGGTCCTTGGCCAATTTGACCATGTCGTTCTCGGTGTTACCTTCTTCTACGACGATCTGGAAAGAAATTCCTTCGGCAACGGCTTTCCTATCCCACTTCTCATACAAGCGGAGGACTTTTTCATCGACATCTTCCAGGTTGCTATAGAAACAACGGAGCGTTTTGCCGATAAGCTTGTCATATTTGTAATCACACGCCTGCGCAATTCCGTTCACACCGTTGAAAAATAGCACGTCGGGCCTCCGGCCGCCGAGCGAGTGCAGTTGCGGCACGATGCTTCGCACCGATTTGAGCCTTGATTCCTGCTCGGCGAGATATTCAGAGATGTCCCGCGGCGCAAACAGGGCTTTCTTGGCGTGCGGCACCTTAAGCACGAGCCCTTTCTTGCGTAAATCCTCCAAGATCACGTACACCGTCGGCTTTTTGACGCTGCATTCTTCTGCAATTCGATATGCAGTGCCCGTACCCAGGGAAAGCAGTGCTACATACACAACTGATTCTTTCTCTGTAAGCCCGATTGCTTCCAGCTCTTTTGTAAATCCCGCCTGCCTCGACATACGCGCATCCTACGCAATTAATGAAAAGAGTCAATTATTTTGACTATTTTCTGCTATTGTTCGCTACCCCCTCGCAGAGATACCTTCAAACACCTCGTTTTCAGTTAAATTTATTGACGTTTAGCGGCTGTACAGCAACTCTGTCATTAGTTTATGAAAGGAGAGCGGCAATGGAATGCACAACGGGTCAGGAACTATTCGCGTGGGGAATACTGTATGCCGCACTGTACATGGTGTTGTTAGCCGGAAGTTTCGTCTTGGCTGACAGCATCACCGATCGACGGCGCGGAAGGTTTATAGAAAAAGTGAAGCGAGTCGTAGACCAAAAGATTAGCGAGTTGAACGAAGAGGAGAAGGAGCGGTTGTTTCAAAAGCTGCTTAACGAACGATTGGAGAAGAAAAATGCTTGATGCACACCTTCTGCTCGCCATCTTGTGTTTTGCTCTTTTGCTCGCGATTGATCCTCCAAACAAGCTTATCCGAGAACTCGCGCTGCTAACGATCCAATTTATTGGAGGGGCAGCCGCCCTTCGATACTTCAATATCTGGTAGCGCGAACATCTAACTGAGCTGAGCGGCCACACTAGGTCGCTCTTTTTTACCTTGCGTATCCCCCTGAACCCAAAAAGGATAGATAAATGGGGAAAAGGGGAGGTAAAGGGCAGGCGATAACTCTTATCGCGCGTACTCGATAACCCTTGTCTCTCTAATTACACTGATCTTGATCTCGCCGGGGTATTGCATGTCTTTTTCTATCTTGTCGGCGGAAGTATAATGCGTGCATGGGCTGGTGTTTTGCAAAAGTAAACGGCAAGCTAGCCGAAATATATTTTCGTCACAAAAAGAATGGCGACCCCGTTATACAGGGTTTTTGTTATATAAAACAAAATGAATACAAAACTAAAAGAGAAAAACAGCATATTAAAATCGATACCAAACGATACCGTTTTACGTATCGGAACAAAAAGTATTTCGATCAGATCAGGCGAAAGCCGGTAGCGGTAGGCTCTTTCCGTTAAGATCAAAGCAAATTCAAAAATTCGTCTGGAAGTATTTCAATGTCCCGCAACATTTTCCGCAGTAATCCGCGGCCGATGTCTTCACCGCCATGGATTGAGACCACTGTCGCGCGGCCGTCGGGATGCACATAGAATGCGTGTGATCCAGCCTGCCTTGTTTTGGTGAAGCCAAGCTGTCGCAGGACGCGGATCAGGTCGCGAGTTTTCAGCATCGGCATACGGCCGGAAGCCATACTCGTGCTAGACAATTACCGTATCGATCCCTACGAACGACGGCTCATAGGAGAATTCTCTGATCTGGCGACGATACGCTGGATTCGCTTTTGATTCTGCAAGGCACAAGGCAATAACTTCGCGCACGTTTTTCTTGAGTTCCTCCATCGTTTTTGCCTGCGTGTGGCATCCGGGAAGTGCTGGGATATCGGCGATGAAGTACCCGTCCTCGTCTCTCTCTATCACGATTTTGAATTGTCGCTTTGCCGCTTTCATGGGGTCAGTATAACACAACGCGATTAGCGAGCGTACTCAATTACTCGAGTCTCTCTTATCACACTGATCTTGATCTCGCCGGGGTATTGCATATCCTTCTCAATTTTGTCCGCAATATCTCTTGCGAGTTTGCGAGCCTCGAGGTCGGAGATCGCTTCTGGCTTCACAATGACGCGCACTTCGCGCCCGGCTGCGATCGCATAGCTTTTCTCGACGCCAGGCTGCGAGTTGGCAATGGACTCAAGCTCGGTCAAACGCTTGATGTAATTCTCGGCCGAGTCGCGGCGAGCGCCAGGGCGGGCGCCGGAAATCGCGTCCGCAACCTGCACGATCATGCTCTCCGGAGTCTCGTACGGATACTCCTCATGGTGCGCCTGCATGGCCTTTACCACTTCCTCGCTCACGCCGAATTTCTGCAAGATGCGTCGCCCGATCTCAACGTGCGTGCCCGGAACCTCGTGGTCCACCGCTTTGCCGATGTCGTGGAAGAGCGCGCCTGCGCGTGCGACGCCGACGTCTGCGCCAAGCTCTTCGGCGAGCATGCCAGCAAGGTGCGACATCTCGACGGAGTGATCCAAGACATTTTGGCCATAGCTTGAGCGGAAATAGAGGCGGCCCAAGATCATCAGGAGTTTCGGATCGATGTTGGGGACCTTGGCATTGAAGGCGGCTTCGGCGCCTTTTTTCTTGATGATGTTGTTGATCTCACCTTCGGCTTTTTGCACCGACTCCTCGATCTTTGCAGGCTGAATGCGTCCGTCCAAGATCAGGTTTTCCAGAGCGATGCGCGCGATCTGGCGGCGGATAGGATCGTAGGATGAGAGGGTAATGGTGCCCGGCGTATCATCGACGATGACATCAACACCAGTCGCTCGCTCAAAGGCGCGGATGTTGCGGCCTTCTTTGCCGATGATCTTGCCCTTGATCTCGTCGTTGGGAAGGGAGATGGTGGTCGCCAAGACATCAGAGACGACTGAATTGCCGAGGCGATGCACGGCGGTCACCAGTATCTCGTTGGCGCGCTGCTCGAGCTTCTCGTTGCCGGAGATCTCGAGCTTGCGCATGCGACTTTCGATGTCGGATTCATACTGTTTCTCGACTGACTTGATAAGATCGCTCTTCGCTTCCTCAGCGGAGAGGCCGGCGATCTTTTCGAGCTTTTCCTGCTGCGCGCGCGCCATCTCTTCGGCCTTCACTTTCGCGCTTACAAGCTCGTCACTTTTCTTGCCAAGCGTCTCTTGCTCCGAATCGAGATTGGCCTGCCGCTTGTCGAGCATCTCTTCTTTGCGCACCAAACGCTCTTCTACCTGCTTTAATTCCTGGCCACGCTCTTTGAGCTCGCTGGATGTTTGCGTCTCTTTCTCTTTGGCGCTTCGCTCGGCTTCCTCAGTGATTTTCTTGGCGCGTTCTTCCGCGTCGAGCATCATTTTGCGGATCTGAAGCTCCATCGAACCACGCTTGCCCAAGAGGATGAGCATTCGTAAAAAGTAACCAACGGCAATACCAACGACACCCGAGAGGGCGAGAAGGAGGAAAATGATTTTTAATGACATACGCGGATTATGCCGCGTGAGTCTTTATGTGCGCATCAAAACTACCAAGATTTGGGACTCATGAGTAAGTTGAATTGAGGCTACATGCGGCTCACAGGCGGAAACAAAATTGAATTTCATACACATACTAATGGGGTACGGGCGGAGTATACCATCTAACTAGTAAATAGAAAGTAGTTAGTAGAAAATAGCGAAAATACCCAGCAAATACAAGCCATTTCGCAACTACTAACTACCGACTACTATCTACTAACTACGTCAAGATTTTGTCGACGACGCCGTACTTCACCGACTCATCTGCATTCATGAAGAAGTCGCGGTCCACGTCGGCTGCGATCTTGTCGAGCTTCTGGCCGGTGTTTTTCGCTAATATTTTATTGAGCCGCTCGCGCAGCTTCAGAATTTGCTTCGCGGTTATCTCGATGTCGGTCGCTTGGCCCTCGGCGCCACCGGAAGGCTGGTGGATCATCACTTCTGCATTGGGAAGGATGAAGCGCTTGCCTTTCTCTCCGGCCGAGAGGAGTACCGCTGCCATCGAAGCAGCCATACCGACGCACACCGTCGAGACGTTGGGCTGGATGTGGTTCATGGTGTCGAGGATCGCGAGGCCAGCAGTCACCATGCCGCCAGGGGAGTTGATATAGAAGGAGATATCTTTCTTGGGATCTTCTGATGCGAGGAAAAGCAGCTGTGCCACGACGAGATTGGCAACTTCGCTATCGATAGGGCCGCCGAGAAAAATAATGCGCTCTTTGAGCAGGCGCGAATAAATGTCGTATGCGCGCTCGCCCATCGAGGTTTTCTCGATGACCATGGGCACGAGCATTTGCGAACGTGTTGCGCCTAATTGCGAACGGGGGGTGGCGGTTGTCATTGAGGCATCCTAGCAGATTCGTCCTCGAATTCAAAACGGCATTAATTACCGAGGTCGATTTTGCCGCCGGAATTTAGTTCGGAGGAAGTGGTAGCGTTTATCGTTGTGCTGCTTGAAGAGGTAGTAGTAATCGTTGTCGCGCTGATCGCGTGCTCGTCTTCGTCACTGCGGTCCCTGTGCTCAGAACTATCCGCGACGTTGACGCCGCCGGCGACGAATGCGCTTGTTTCAACTGCTGTGCGCAGTGCCGTGCTGAAATCCGAGAACGCTCCTGCCTTGTCGCCGCGCGCATCGGAACGCTCTCCAGCCTCAAACGCCTCTCGTGCTACTTTGAGCTGGCCTTGCGCCTGCGCTTTTGCCTGCGCATTGAGGCGCTTTTGGGTGCGCACGAGTAGATCTTTTGTGTTGTCGATCTTCGCCTTTGCAGATGATCGTTTGTCTTTTGCGACGGCCCCGACTGAAACAGAAGTGCCTTCCTTTATCTTATTTTCGAGCCTCGTCTCTTTATCGGTGCTCACCCCTGCCGCGATGTGTACGGAATCAATGACAGCCTCCACGTGCGCTTTGACATTGTCCCCGTCGGCTAGCTTTGCCCGCACGGAATCAAGCACTTCTTCGTGCGCGCGAAGTGTTGCGCCGATGTTGGTCTCGATCTCGGTTGCCGCCGCAAGGTCATTGTCTCCTTCGAGCTCTGCGCGGTCCGCTATAGCAGTCTTCAGATGTTCCTCGAAGTTCGAATTGATCTCTGCTTGCGCACGTGCGGTGAGTTTGCCTTGGACGGCAAGAGTCGCGGCTTCTTGCAAGCGGCGGCTCGCGCGATCTACCGCCCAGTTGGCCTTGTCTTTCGGGCCGCTCATGAGTGCTGCCCGCACTTCTTCCGTAACGTGGACTTTGACGGGATAGAGTATGTCGCCCGGAAGCGCCGTTTCTGCCGCGCTTGCCGTACTTACGCCCAGAGCGAGCATAAGTGCTGCTGCAAACACGGAGCTCGTGTGCGCGCGCCAATACGCAGGTGCCTGCGAAACTCGTTCCTCGGAAATAGGAGATCGTATCGGGCGGATTTTCATGTATTCAGAAAGGTGCGCGCGCATTAACGCTCGCTCCTGAGGCTCTAGGGCGACTTCCGTCGCAGCCTTAATCTGCGCCGCAACCACAGGGTCATCGCGACCTTGTTTTATTTTGAAAAAGTCTGTGAATTTCATACGATCTTGTTTTTGTTGTCTGGCCCTAGGATGATTCGCAATTTCTCGATGCCGCGGTGGATCCTAACCGACACAACATTTTCCGAAAGGCCCGTGATCCGCGCGATCTCCTTGGGTGGGAGGTCTTCGGTGAATCGCAGCAGTATGATGTCGCGATACGTTTCATCGAGCTGATCAATACCTTTCCTCACACGAGTCATTTCAGCCCGCGCGATCATTTTCTTGTCACTCTCCTGCTCTTCTTGCACGGTGAATCCCTGATCGTCGATCAAGGCATCAAGCGAGACCGAGCGCTTCTTGCGATACACATCTACGACGAGATTGTATGCAGTTCGAAAGAGGAATGGTTTCCACTCCCGCACCTCTCCGCCCTCGACACAGAAGTCCCATGCGCGAGTAAACGTTTCTTGGGTCAGATCGCGAGCTATCTCGCGGTCCGATATCTTCATCGTGAGGAAGCGAAAGATCGCGGTCGAATGTGCATCATATGCAGCGAGAAATTCCTTCTCCCGCTCTTCTTGAGACGCTTTTTTCATATCAATCTTACTTACCTTAACAGAGGGAGGGGCATTCAGCGAGCTAGTTTTGCTCAAGAAACCGCAGTGTTGCGTCGTTTCTCAGGGCATGGGCGATATGGGCTCGCAGAGCATTCGGGTCTGCTTGGGGGTAGTGCTTGCGGGCGTTCTCAACTTCTTTCATGAGCATACCCTCATCAGGCTCGATCCCTTCTTTGCGTGCGATCTCGGTGAGAATGAGACGCACTCGCGCGCGCTTGTCTGCAGCGTCTTGCCACGAAGCCAGAAGCTCTTCGCGCGTTTTCTTCGCTTGCGCGAGATATGATTCGAGCGTTTGTCCGACGCGGGTAAGATCGTCTTTGAGGCGCGCTTCCATGTCGCCGAGCTCGTGATCTCGCAGCGCCAGCGGATAGCGGATCGTCGAATCTTTCACGAGCTCATCGAGGATCGCAGCACGTCTTTTCTCGGATGCCTGCATTTCCTTTTCGGTCTTGATGTTCGTTCGCAGCACTTCAGAAAATTTCTCGGCGTTTTCGTATCCAAGCGATTGCACGAACGCATCGTCGAGCGCCGGCAGATCATCCTCTGCAGCGGCGCGCGACTCCTCGGCCGCTTTTTGTGCCTCGGCGCCAGCTTCTATCTTTTCGATGCGTGAGCGCTCGCGCCGCAAGTGCACAAGGGCCTGCTTGTGTTCCTCATCTGATACGGAGATCTCCTCTTTTTGATCGGTGTGTTTCTTGGCTATTGTTTTGTAGTCAGGCAATTCTACTGATGGGGCTAAGGCTGCGCGCGCGGTAAATATGAGCGGCTTGCCGGCTTGTGGTGCATCGGTCGTTACCCGCGGGGACTCAATGATCATCGCTTTTTGCGCCGCGAGAAGCTCTGGCAATTCATGCTGGATCGCGTGCTCTGCCGCTTCGCGCAGGATCGCGGATTCGCCATACACTTCGACTATACGCTCCTCGGGCGCCTTTCCCGGCCGGAAGCCATCGAGCTTTGCACCCTTTTGGATCTCTTTGAGCGCTCCCGCGCGATAGTGGAGCATCGCTTCCGCGGGAATCTCCGCCTTGACTTCGATCTCCCAACGCTCCTCGTCGCGCGAGACTTGTACGTTCTGCAATTGCATCGGGGGAGTCTAGCAAAAGTTACTACCTAATCCAAATTATTGTGGGCATTTCTCAACATGGGTGAGTGTTTCGCCTGTCGATTCTATCGGTGTGCGGTATGAACAGATAGAACAACCGTTAGCCATCTTCTTCTCCGCAACAGCCGGGCCAAATGTATCAGAAGGAGTGCAGAGCGAATCACCTGGAATATAGGGCGGGGGATTTTGTTGCTCATTCAAATGCGCGCCCCAAAAATAAAGCGCGCCGACGATGAGAAGCGCGATAATGATGATAGTGCCGATGATAGGGCCGGCAGAAGATTTTCGTCCTGCTGGGAGAAGGTGATCGGTCGGGTCGAAAGAAGTTTGGTTACCCGGAGGCATACCGCTAGTATAGCGGTCAGGTGCCAGGCATGGTGTCACAGAAAGGGGACAACCGCACTACGGCTTTAGGAACGGTACCAAGAGGAGTGCGACGATGTTGATTATTTTTATCATTGGATTAATCGCGGGGCCTGCGGTGTCTTTGTACGGGTCGCCGACCGTGTCGCCGGTCACTGCGGCCTTGTGTGCATCCGAGCCTTTGCCGCCATGGTGGCCTTCTTCAATGTGTTTTTTCGCATTGTCCCATGCGGCGCCGCCGGTCGTCATGGAGATCCCGACGAAGAGCCCCGTCACGATGGTGCCGACCAGAAGGCCGCCAAGCGCTGCGGGCCCAAGCAGCAAACCGACCGCGATCGGGACGACGACGGGAATGAGCGCGGGCACGATCATCTGCCGTAGCGCGGCTTTGGTCACGATATCAACAGCGCGGGAGTAATCTGGCTTTCCGGTGCCTTCCATAATGCCTTTGATCTCGCGGAACTGGCGGCGCACTTCTTCAACGACCGCTTTGGCCGCATAGCCGACCGCGCTCATCGCCAGCGAGGCGAAGAGGTATGGCAAGAGGCCTCCGATCAAGAGTCCGACGAGCACTCTGGTATTGGAGAGATCAAACACCGTAGAAATACCGCTCCCGCGCAAGGCCTCGGTGTATGCGGCAAAGAGAACCATGGCAGCGAGCCCGGCTGAGGCGATCGCATAGCCTTTGGTAACGGCCTTGGTGGTGTTGCCGACGGCGTCCAGCGGGTCGGTGATATCGCGGACCGATCTGTGCAGCTTCGCCATCTCCGCAATGCCTCCCGCGTTGTCGGTAATGGGGCCAAAGGCGTCGATCGCGACGATGATACCCGTGAGCGAGAGCATGGACATCACCGCAAGGGCGATGCCGTAGAGACCGGCCAAGTGATAGGTGAGCAAGATCGCAGCAACGATGGTGAGAACAGGGAGCGTCGTTGCCTGCATGCCTACCGCGAGGCCGTGGATGATGTTGGTGCCGTGCCCCGTAGTCGAAGCCTCTGCGATGTCGCGCACGTGGCGGTACTTGGTTGCCGTGTAGTATTCGGTGATAAGGACGATCGCTGCGGTAACGACGAGGCCAATGAGCGCGCAGTAGAAGAGATTGAGGACAGGATAGAGGCCGTTGCCTTCCATGAGGAGAGACGTAAGGGGATAGAAAGAGGCAGCCGAGAGAATACCTGTGACAATGAGCCCTTTGTACAAGGCGCCCATAATGCTGCCTGAGGAGCCCAAGCGCACAAACCACGTCCCGACGATGGTCGTGACGATCGAGGCGGCGCCAATGAGGAGCGGATAGATGAGCGCGTTGATGTAGCCGGGAAAGAGATACGCGCCGAGCAATATGACGGCGACCGCCGAGACGACGTACGTCTCAAAGAGATCTGCAGCCATGCCAGCGCAATCGCCGACGTTGTCGCCAACGTTGTCTGCAATAACGCCTGGATTTCTTGGGTCATCTTCCGGAATGCCCGCTTCAACTTTGCCGACCATGTCGGTCCCGACATCTGCGCCTTTGGTGAAAATGCCGCCACCAAGACGAGCAAAGACAGAGATGAGCGAGGCGCCAAAGGCTAATCCTGCAAGCGCGCCAAGGTCACGCGTAAGCATGTAAAAGCCGGTCACCGCGAGGAGCCCAAGGCCGACGACAAAAAGGCCGGTAACGGCACCGCCTTGAAATGCGATCGAGAGCGCTGGAGCAAGGCCGCTCTTCGCTGCCTCGGCGGTGCGCACGTTGGCGCGCACGGAAATATGCATGCCCACAAATCCCGCAACGGCTGATAGCACAGCACCCAACACGAATCCTTCTATCGTGTTCACAGAGAACTTTGTCAAATACATGAGTACCACGACGACGAGTGCGACGATCGCAACCGTGCGATACTGGCGCGAGAGATACGCTTTTGCACCGGCTTGGATGGCCTCAGCGATCTCAACCATTTTTCCTTCGCCGTCCGGCTTCGCCAAGATCCTCACTATCAAAAATGTGCCGTATGCGAGCGCCAAGAGCCCTGCTCCCACTGCGTACCAAAGATATATGTCTGCGTTCATAATGCGGTTATATGGTCAATAATTTCGCGTAATATAGGCTAAAAATCTTCATTTAGCAAATAGGAACGGTTGACCCCGTTAGAGGCTTCGAGAAATATATCACTCATCATCAAAAAATGAAGAAAACATGGTACGGTTAGCCTCTAACGGGGTTGACACCTCAGGTGAAGGGGTGTTAGGTACGGATAGGAACCCGTGCCGTCTGCGGGAATATGTCAGATGGATGCGTAACCAATAAAGGAAGATGTCATGAACGTAGAACCGTACGAGTTACGGGTCGTGACTCGAGCGGGAAGGTCACATCTTGAAGTGGCTTTTCCTATCGACGCGAAAAAGGATCTGCGGCCGGCTTGCCAGGCGGCACATCAGGCAGTAACGCAATTCGTCTCGGAATATCAGGATATCCGCCTGGATGCCACGCTCAAACAGGACAGGCTGGCATTCGCACACAGATCGCGGCCGTGCGCTGCGATCGTGCTCGACATCACCGTCCCGCCGGAATTCACGGGTCGGAGGTATGTCGAATTCGACGAACGAGCTTGCAAGCTCGTCGACGACATCAAGACTGCAGTCTTGATGCACTGACCGCGATTGTCGCGGTCACGAGAAAAAGAAGCGGGGCGCGACCAGATGGACGCGCCCCGCTAAGAATTTCTGACTTTAATTATTCCGCGTCCTTTTCTTTCGATTCGTCAGTTCCTTCCTGCTGCTCCTCTACCTTTTCAGATGCGATATCGCGGTCTTGGGCGACAGGGTCGATATTTTTCTCGCCCGTGTCTGCCGCTGCGTCATCTGTGCCCATCTCTTTCTTAGTTTCCTCGAAGCCACTCTCTGGCTGCGAGATATCTTCGACATCGGTCGGCTGCACTGCTTTCGGCTCCGAAGCATCAGCAGCAGCGATCTCTTCGCCACCGGCTGAACGGATATCTATTTTCCATCCTGTCAGACGCGCGGCGAGGCGCACGTTTTGGCCGCCGCGGCCTATGGCGAGCGATTGCTGGTCTTCCGCGACCTGCACTTCTGCACGACCTTCCTCTTCGTTGAGCTCGAGAGCGAGTACTTGCGCGGGCTTCAAAGATTCTTTGACGTAATCAGCGGCGTTCTCGGACCACTCGACGACATCGATCTTCTCACCACCGAGCTCGCTTGTCACGACCGCGACGCGCACGCCGCGCTGGCCCACCAAGGCACCCACAGGATCCACGTGATCGTCGTTGGAAAATACTGCGATCTTGGCGCGGCTGCCTGGCTCGCGCACGATGCCTTTGACCTCGACGATGCCGTTGGCCATTTCCGGCACTTCGGCTTCAAAAAGCTTGGTGAGGAATCGCGGATGCGAGCGCGAGAGGCGAATGAATGTGCCGCGCACGCCCTCATCTACTCGGAGAAGAAGTGCGCGCACGCGCTCGCCTTGGCGATAGCGCTCGCCCGGGATCTGTTCGTCGTACGGAAGAATGGCGGTCGCGCGGCCGAGGTCGACGAAAAGGTTGCCGCGCTCGAATCGCTGCACGTGGCCGGTCACGATGTCGCCTTCGCGTTGGCCGTATTCGGTGATGATAGAGGCGCGCTCTGCTTCGCGGACTTTTTGCATGATGACTTGCTTTGCGGCTTGTGCCGCGATGCGTCCGAAATCTTCGCGCGTCTCGAGCGGGAAGGAGATCTCCTCATCGAGCTGAGAATCTTTTTTGATGCGGCGTGCGTCTTCTATCATGATGTGCTGTTCGGGATTGAAGCGCGAGCGGTGGTCGTCATCGCCAGTCGCTTCCTCGCCCTCTTCTCGCACAAGCGTCTTGTCTACGACGATCTTGGCCTGACGGAATTCCATCTCGCCGGTTTGCGGATTGAAAGTAGCGCGGATGATCTGGCCGCGCTTGCCGTACTCACGGCGATACGCGGCAGCAAGCGCTGTGGCGAGTGCGTCGATAACCGACTCGCGTGAAATACCGCGCTCCTGTTGAAGCTCGTCGAGGGCTGAGTTCAATGATTTGAGGTCAAATAGAGCCATGTTAGAGATTCTTAACGAATGATAACGAGTTTAGAAGCTCTTACACCCTGTTAAATCGCCGCATTGCGGCGCCTCGCCAAAGGCGAGGATTTAACAGGGTTAAGAATTTGTAATTCGCTTCGCTCATAACAACTTCTAAAAAAAGCGTCCGCCAGCGGCGGAACGAATGAGGGCAGTATATAGATGAGGCGAAAAAAGTCAAATGCAGTGGGGCCCCGTCCCACTGCATTTTGGTTCGCGCTGAGGCTACTCCTGCGTCTTGCGGCCCCTATGCTCTCGACAAAACCCCCAGATTCTCCAATGTTTTCGCGAGCCGGTCGGCCGTCAGGAGCGCGATCACCTGACACTCATCGTCGGGATTTTTCGCGCGCTCGGTGAGAGCATCCTTGAACTTCTTGAGGTATTGGGGGTCGACACGGAACATTGCCACTTCCGACGTCAGGATCACGTTGCACGCCGTCTCAACGACATTGGATCTCGGACTGTTGAGGCAGTTAAGCAGAGTATCGAGCTCTTTCGAGCTAATTTCAGTTTTCCGTTTCTGCGTCGCCATACTGTCCTCCGATTGCGCCTCAGCGCTGTTGCGGGAACGGTGAACTCTTTCCCGCCGCATTGATAGCACGAACGGCTCAATTCCGATAGGGAGTGGGCTCAATTACACCATTTGAGCCTATTTGGCCTTGAGATACGAGACGGCTTTTCCTCGGTTTCCGACCTGTCGCAGACGCCCTTCTTTCTCCAGTATTGAGAGGTAACGAGTCGCCGTCGGCTTTGATACGCGAAGGAGCTTTTGGACGTCGGCATTCGTAACTTTGCCGTTCCTATTCAATTGCTCGGCGATGCGCTCGAGTTTTTTCTGTTTGCGCTGCTGGATAGCGGCGCGGGCTTTTATCAAAAGCTCCTGGACGATGTTCGGGCTCGGGACTGGTGCCGCGATTACGGGAGTTTCAACAACAGGTGATGCCGGCGGCTGCGGAGCGGCAGCCGCCGGCTCTCCACTCGGTTCAACTGCCGGTGTCGTAACAGTTTCACTCGGGCTACTCGCTTCTACTGCTGGTGATTCGGTCACAACTTCTGGCGGCGCCTCCCGTTCCACGGGCCCGACCCCTTCGGCGGACTCAGGGCTGGCAGGCTCACCGCGAGCAGGTTTAGGGTGAACCGGCGTCGCGCTTTCTACTGGAGCCGACGTTTCTTCGTCTGCCATGAAGTAAGCGTAGCAGAAATTTTTTCAACGAAGCTTCCGAGCCATTTCTAGCTGGTGCAGGCTGTACTTTCCCTTCGGGGTCTCCCACTCGAAATATGTGTCCTTACCGGTAAACTCGAACTTCAGGCCTTTGTAGAATGTATGCAGATCTTCTTTGCTCGCTGCGACTTGTAGCGTGACATTTTTTTCTGGGTTCATTGTTCTTCGAGCGCCGTGGAGCAGGGGTATTCCCGCACCGCGCGCTTCGGGCTTTACAAAAAAACTGATCACCGTGTTGCTTTCAGGTGTTTCTTCCCATTGCAGAATGCCGACAACCAAGTTATTTTTCTTCGCCACAAGAAACTTGCTGCCTTTTTCGGTCTCGATGTCCTTTTTAAAATTTTTCAAAAGCCCTATCTCACGTGCTTGTTTGAAGAGATGTTCGACTGCCTCGCGATCGGCTCCCCGTTTTTCGTCCACCATCGATGCTACCCAACCCTCCTCAATAACCTTCAGAATTTCTTCAGCGTCTTCGGGCTTTGATCGGTCCACGATCACCTGTTCCCGAATTCGATCTTGAGAACTGCCCATGTCCCGCATTCTACCTGATATAATTTGTGCATGTATATTTCGGATACGCACTTGAAATCATTCCTCGCAGACGCGGGGCTGGTGTCGCAGAAAGATTTTGACAACGCCGAGGCGGAGGCGAAGCAGACTGGGCAGCCGGTCGGCGACATTTTGACGGCGCACAATTCGATTGGCGAAGACGAGCTGCGCCGCACGTACGCATACATCCTCGGAATACCATTCGTCTCACTCGTCGGTACTATCATCAAGTACGACACGCTCTCCCTCATCCCCGAGCCGATCGCGCGGCGCAACAACATCATCGCATACAGCCACAAGGGCGATGAGCTCGAAGTGGCAATGCTCGATACCGATGATCTGGCTGCTATCGATTTCATCAAGAAGAAAACGCATCTCAAGGTCTTGCCGCGCCTCACCGATGTCGCATCCATTAAATCCGCACTCAAGCAGTACCAGCAGGGGCTCAAGGATAATTTGGGCGACGTCATCGGCCGCGAGACTGCGGCGCTCGAGAAAAGTGCAGCGGATCTCGCTGCGGCGGGCGAGGGGAAAGAAGTGGATCTCAAAGAAATGGCGGAGGGCGTGCCTGCGGTGCGTATTGTGGAAACTCTCATCCGCCACGCCAATGCGCAAAACGCCTCCGACATCCACGTCGAGCCGCTCGAAGACTCGCTCCTCATTCGCTACCGAATTGACGGCATCTTGCACGACGCAATGGAGCTCCCGAAGCATGCTGCCGCCGCGATGACCGCGCGCATCAAGGTCTTGGCCAACATGCGGCTCGACGAGCACCGCCTGCCACAAGATGGACGCTTCGGCGCCGAGTCGGGTGGCGAGAAAGTGTCGTTCCGTGTCTCAATACTTCCTACCTACTATGGTGAAAAGATCGTGATGCGCCTTTTGCGCGATTCCATCTCCGGGTTCACGCTCGAAAGTATCGGCTTCCATGGCTCCGGATTGGAGCGCATGCACGAAGCGATGAGAAAGACCACGGGTATGATCCTCACGACCGGCCCCACCGGCGCTGGAAAATCGACGACGCTCTATACCTTGCTCGACATCGTCAACACGCCCGGCGTCAATATTTCCACCATTGAAGACCCGATCGAATACCAAATGTCGCGGATCAATCAGACGCAAGTGCGGCCCGACATCGGATTCACCTTTGCCAATGGTTTGCGTAGCCTCGTGCGCCAAGACCCGGACATCATCATGGTGGGTGAGATCCGCGACAAAGAAACAGCGTCGCTCGCCATCAATGCCGCCTTGACCGGCCATCTCGTGCTCTCCACCCTGCACACCAATTCTGCGGCAGGCGCCATCGCGCGCTTGCTCGACATGGGGGTCGAGCCTTTCCTTCTTGTCTCGACACTTCGCGTCATCATCGGCCAGCGCCTCGTGCGCAAACTTGCGGCAGATAAAGAGAAGTTGGAACTGTCCCGTGACGAACAAACACAGCTCGAGCGCGTCATAGATCCGGGCGTCGTCTTGAAGGCGCTCAAAGAGGAAAAGATGACAGCCGCGGATGCGACGTGGAAGACCATTCCTTTCTACAAGGCAAAGGAAAACGGCCAGACACCTAGTGGCTACTCGGGCCGCGTGGGCATCTATGAGGTGTTGCCGATGACTTCGACCATCAAGGAGCTGGTGATGAAAAATGAAACGGGTGACGCGATAGAAAAGCAAGCGAGAAGCGAAGGAATGCTCACCATGAGCGAAGACGGCATATTTAAGGCAGCTCAAGGTGTCACAACAATAGAAGAAGTGCTGAGAGTCATTACAGAGTAATAACGCGGAAGGATTCGTACGACAAACTAGACCAGACAAGGTTAATTTCTATACGATGGCGCTGGCGTCCCTTGCTGAATTACGTAGCCAAATTCTTATCGCTCGTGATCTGGCATACATTTCGCAAGATATATTTCTTTCGCTTGAACAAAAAGCAGAAGCAGTCTCGCAAATGATGTCCGGACTGATCCGAACTGCACCGAGTAAGTAACAGAGTTCCAATTTTCGCGGAATACGGTATACGGAATACGGTATACTTTCAATAATGAGCCGGTTTACCTACACCGCTGAGAAAGCGGATGGGGAAGTATACAAAGGCCTTGCTGAGGCGGCGGATCGCTTTGAGCTCTATGGCATCGTGCGCCAGGAAGGTGGCAAGCTCATTTCGGTAGAAGAAACTTCCAGTAAGAATTGGATGAGCATGGCGTACTGGAACTCCCTGCTCTCACACATCTCCGAGTACGAGAAGATCCTCATGGCTCGCAATTTGGGGGCGATGCTCAGCGCCGGATTGGCGCTTGCCCGCGCGCTCTCCGTCTTGGAGCGCCAGACAAAAAATGCAAAGATGTCTGCCGTCGTCTCCGAGATCGCTTCCGACGTGCGCCGCGGTGAGACACTGCACGCGGCGCTCGCCAAATTCCCGAAGGTATTTCCGAAGCTCTTCGTTGCGATGGTGCGCGCGGGCGAAGAAGGTGGAGACTTGGCCGCCTCGCTTCAGGTCGTATCAGACCAGATGGAGCGGATGTATTCGCTCAAGAAAAAGATCCGCGGCGCGCTCATCTATCCGGTAGTCATCCTAATCGCGATCTTCGGCATCGGCGCGCTCATGATGATCTATGTGGTGCCCACGCTGGCGCAAACATTTGCCGAAATGGACGCTGAGTTGCCTACCTCAACGCAGATCATCATCGGCATCAGTAATTTTCTTGTGGAATATACGGTCGTCGCGTTCGGCTTGGTGATCGGCAGCGGCGTTGCTTTCTACTTTGCCGCACACACAGCCGTAGGGAAGCGCGGGCTCGACTTCCTTTTCTTGCGCTTACCCCTTATCGGCCCAATGGTCCGCGAGGTGAATGCCGCGCGCACCTCGCGCACGCTCGCCTCGCTCCTCTCATCGGGAGTAGACGTCATCACTTCGATCGATATTGTCCGCGAAGTAGTCCAAAATTCGGATTTCCAAGAGGTCCTCAAGGATGCCTCGAAGGGAGTAGCCGGTGGCGAATCGCTTTCGAAGGCATTTGTGCGTCGCGAAGACCTCTATCCGGCATTCGTGGGCGAGATGATGGCGGTCGGCGAAGAGACCGGGCAGGTCGCAGAAATGCTCAAGCGCCTCGCGCTCTTTTATGAAGAGGAAGTGGACCGTAAGACAAAAGACCTCTCCACCATTATCGAGCCTTTTCTCATGATCATCATCGGCGCCGCGGTCGGCTTCTTCGCTGTTTCCATGATCACGCCGATCTACCAGCTTTCTGAGAACATCTAATGCGTATACCGTATGACGTATACCGTATACCGCATAAAGAATTTCATTCGCGGAATACTGAATACTGAATACGGAATACCGAACCGGGGCGCGACGTTGCTCGACACTATCGTCGGGACCGCACTCATGCTCGTTATTTTTCTCGGCATCGCTGCGGCGTTCATCCTCTCGGTGGATGTCGTGACCAACAACAAAGCGCGCGGGAGCGCGATCGCACTTGCGAATGAGCGCCTCGAGTACATCCGGAGCCTCACGTATTCAGCAATAGGCACGTCCGGCGGCATCCCATCGGGCTCAATTGCACAATCAGAGATAGTGACGCTTAATGGCATCCCTTTTACGCGGCGCACACTGATCGAATACGCCGATGATCCAAGAGACGGCACCGGAGCGTCGGATTCCAACAACATCACGTCTGATTTCAAAGTAGTGAAGGTTGATGTGGCGTGGACCACGCGCACGGGGACGAGGCACATCACGCTCGTTTCGCGCTTTGAGCCGCCTTCGGGCATGGAGATCGCATGCACACCCCCGTGCGGGACGCTCACGATCTCTACGGTCGATTCCGGCTCGCAACCGCTCGCCGGAGCCTCAGTCTCTATCATCAATCCCTCTACCACTCCGGCTATTTCCATTAACACCTTTACCAATGCCAGCGGCACTGCCTCATTCATCGGCGCGCCTGCGGCAGCCGGCTATCGCATCGTCGTTACAAAAACAGGGTATTCGACGGCACAAACCTATAGCGCGACATCGCAAAACACCAATCCAAACCCGTCTCACCTTACCGTCTCGAATAATCAGACGACGACCGGCACCTTCCAGATCGATGTCCTCTCGAGTTTGACGGTCAACACGTATTCACACAACAACAACACATGGACAGACACATTTAGCGATTCAAGCAAGGTCGCTCCGGCGTCGACCAATATTGAAGTAAGCGGTAACCGCGCGCGATTTGCGGGCAATCAGCCGTGGACAGCGCCCGCGCAGCTTTTCTCGGTGGACATCATGCCGTCGGCTCTTTCACGGTGGGGCGTCTTTTCGTGGAACGATACGAAGCCGTCGGAAACGACAATTATCTATCATGTGTACTACCCAACGGGCTCCGGTCGCGCGCTCGTCCCGGACACGTACCTTCCCGGCAACAGTGCGGGTTTCGCATCGGCCTCAACGTCCGTTGACGTCTCTACGATACCCGCCAGCACCTATCCGAGCCTCATTCTCGAAGCGTACCTTGTGGCGCTGAATCCTTCGGCACCCTCGCCCTCGATCGAGGACTGGAGCCTGACCTACGAGAGCGGTACAACTATCGGGATTACGTTTTCTCTGCGCGGTGCAAAGACGATCGGCAGCGGCCCATCCGGACCGGTCTACAAGTATGACCAAAATCACACGAGTTCGGGTGGTACGATGTCGCTTCAAAATTTGGAGTGGGATTCTTACACGATGACCGTCGCCGATACCACCGGCTACGATATTTCATCCTCGTGCACACCCCAGCCCATATCGCTCGCACCGAATTCGTCCGCTACCGTGCGGCTTTTCTTTTCTCCCGATTCAGTAAACTCGCTTCTCGTCGATGTACGGAGTGGTACCGGAGCATTCATCTCCGGCGCGAGCATCAGGCTCACCAAGGGCGGGTCATATGACGCGACGAAAGTATCGGATGTATGCGGCCAAACCCTCTTCAGCGCTCTCACCAACGGCAATTACTCGCTTGAGGTTTCTGCCCCGGGGTATCAGACATTCACCTCTTCCGGCGTCGACGTGACGGGTACGACGAACTACTCGGTCTCTCTGCAATAGTATGACCCGCAAGAATTACCTGTACAGCGGAATGACACTTATCGAGACGCTCGTGTGGATTGCGGTATTCATTTCGGCAATGACGGCGCTCATGTCGTCGGTCCTCTATTTTTATCGCACAAGCAACTACACCATACAGCAGGCTTCCGCTACCGCCTCCGCCCAGCGCGGTATCGATCTGATGATCCGCACGATCCGTGAAGCATCCTACGCGAGCAACGGCGCCTACCCGATCGTGTCTATCGCCAATAATGATTTTGTATTCTACGCAGATATCGATGCTGACCTCGGCATCGAGAGAGTGCATTACTACGTGTCGGGTAACACACTCCAGAAAGGAGTCGTTGAACCAAGCGGGGACCCGCCCGTCTACAGTGGCGCAGAAGCAACCTCGACCATTTCTCAGGATGTCCGCAACATTGCACAGAGCTCTTCGCTTTTTGCATACTATGACAAAGATGGCACGCTCATCTCTAACTTCACAAAGATCGGCGATGTGAGGTATGTGTCGGCGAACCTGCTCGTGGATGTGGATCCCAACAAATCACCCATACCGCTTTCGCTCAAATCCTCTGCAGCGTTGCGCAACCTCATAGGAAAGTAGTAAGTAGAAAATAGTAAGTAGTCTATAGTAATTAAAATGCCATGAATTCCACTACTAACTACAAACTACTAACTACTAACTATTCCCGAGCGCAGCGAGGGGTAACCACCATGCTCGTCGTTGCCTTCATGGGCATCTTTCTCCTGATCCTGGGCACTATCACGAGCTACACATTCGAGCAGGCGAAGTATGGGCGTGCCCTCTACGGCCGCGAGCAAGCGCTCGCCATCGCCGAAGCTGGACTCGAATACTACCGCTGGTTCCTCGCGCATAACCCCAACGACCTGACCAACGGGACGGGGGGCCCCGGCCCGTATACGTACAGTGTGAGTGACCCTGAAGGAGGAGAGCTCGGGAGCGCATCTCTCTCTGTTACCAGCAACAGCGCCTGCGGGATCATTCAATCAATAGATATCACCTCGCAGGGCACATCGAACCTTAATCCTGTCTTCAAGCGCACGCTTTTCGGGCGATACATGCGCCAGTCCGTTGCGGCGTACTCATATCTACTCAACAGCAATGTGTGGGCGGGTCCCGACCGCAACATTACCGGGCCCTATCACTCCAACGGCGGCATCCGTATGGACGGCACCAACAACTCCGATGTCTCGAGTGCGGTCTCAACATGGTTGTGTGACGGCAACTACAACTGTTCTCCCACACAGAGCAATGCGCCGGGAGTCCTCGGGAGTGGAAGTGGTTCGGCGCTCTGGAAATATCCGATAGGATCAGTAGATTTTTCCGGCATGGCAACGAGCCTTACCAACCTCAAGACCTATGCGCAAGGCGGCGGGGGCATGTACTACGCGTCTTCGACCGGCTCCGTGAATAGTCGCGGCTATCATCTCATATTCAAATCCAATGGTACGGTCGACATATACCGCGTGACCTCTACCAACTCTGTGCCAAGCTACAATTCGCAGACGGGATGGAACCTGACCGAGTACAGCATCATAAAAACGCAGACGCTGCTAGGGAACTACACCGTCCCCTCGTCATGCAGATTGATCTTTCTCGAGGACCGCGTGTGGGTAGAAGGCGTCGTCAAAGATAAAGTAACGCTCGTCGCTGCCACGCCAGGTGATACGGCAACGACACCCGACATCTACCTTCTCAACAACATCACCTACGTGGCCCAGGGCGGCACATCGGGGTTCACCGCCATTGCTGAGGGAAATATACTCATCTCGCTCAATGCACCGACTACTATGGAGATCCACGGCGTCTTCAGCGCACACAGCGGGCGCTACGGCCGCAATTTTTACACCAACAGCTCATCGTATCCGTCGAACAAGCGCGTCGGCTCTTCGTGGTCCTCATACGTCCTGCGGAACCAACTGACGACCGTGGGTACTGTCGTCTCCAACTACCGCACAGGTACGGCATGGTCGGATGGCAGCTCGACGGTTTCGGGATTCCAGAGCAGGGTCGATGCGTACGACCAGCTGCAAGCCACCGATCCGCCGCCCTTTACCCCCGCGGCTTCGACGGACTACAGTTACGTACTCTGGAGGGAACAATAATGGTACAATCGCCGCATGAAATTCATTGTCGTCGCTAATTGGAAGATGAATCCGAGTTCTTTTCGCGAAGCAAAGGTACTTTTGGAAGCGACGAGGAAGGCAGCTGAATCTGCAAGGCACGCCAGCGTCATCGTTGCGCCGCCCGCGATATTTTTGCGCGATCTAAAGAAGGGCTACAAAGGGAAAAAGATCTCGTTCGCGCTCCAGAGCGCGCACTTCGAGGCGGGCGGCGCATACACAGGGGAGATCTCGCTCGCGCAGGGGAAAGATGCAGGTGCCACATACGCGATCATTGGCCATGCGGAACGCCGAGCGGCGGGGGAGAGCAACGAAGATACGCGCAAAAAGGTCGCTGCCGCGCTCGCGGAGAACATCACGCCCATTTTGTGCGTCGGGGAGACGAAGCGCTCAAACTCAGGGGAATATTTTGGCTTCATCAAGGAGCAGCTTCATGCGGGACTTGCCGACCTCAGCGGGACCGCGCTTGGTCGCATTATCATTTCATACGAACCGATCTGGGCGATCGGCGGCGAGAAGACGATGAGTCCACGCGACATGCATGAGATGGCGATCTTCATTCGCAAATCAGCGATCGAGATGCATGGCGATAAAGGTATGGGGATAAAAATAATCTATGGAGGCGCGGCGACGGAGAGTAACGCGGCGCAGATGCTACGGGAAGGCGATGTAAACGGGCTTCTCGTCGGACACGTGAGCGTAAATGCCGAGCGCTTCGCATCGCTCTTACAAGCTATCGAGGGAGCAGTATGAGCG
>Ga0155802_102_pt2 | contig 12640 bp, 10 predicted proteins | sample RifCSPlowO2_01_FD_107456 | JGI IMG/M metagenome (GOLD analysis project Ga0155802, IMG submission 107456) | Candidatus Kaiserbacteria bacterium RIFCSPLOWO2_01_FULL_54_22
GCTCAATGGTGCCGACGTACTTCTTGGCGTCTCAGGACCTAACCTCGTGAAAGCGGCAGACATAAAGCTCATGGCGAAAAAGGCCATCGTCTTTGCAATGGCCAACCCAATTCCCGAGATCATGCCTGACGAAGCGAAAAAAGGGGGAGCGATGGTCGTCGGCACCGGACGATCGGATTTCCCGAATCAGATCAACAACTCGCTCGCATTTCCCGGCATCTTCCGCGGCGCGCTCGATCACGGCGTCACGAAAATAACCGACAAGATGAAATTGAACGCTGCCCGTGCGATCGCGGCGCTCGTCAAAAGACCAACGGCGAACTATGTAATTCCCGACATGTTCGACAAACGCGCGCCCATCGCGGTCGCCAAAGCGATTCGTTAGCACTATAATCGAGCAGCATGCGCCCATATATCCATATGGGACGCGGCACTCGGAAAAAATGAGAATATACGATATTCTCATTTTGTTCCTCACTTGCGCCCATAGCTCAATGGTAGAGCGACCGTCTTATACACGGTCTACCTAGGTTCGATTCCTAGTGGGCGTACAGATTTAAAGACTTTTGCGCAGCAGCGCGACGCGCTCCTCAGCAAGCTTTGCCAGTGAATCGGGGCTTGCATATGTTCGCTCAAATGCAGCGTCACTCAGGCGCTCATCGGCAGGGAAGCGCTCCTTTAGGTAATCAAATACAGAAGTGCCGGTATTCCCAAGCGCCGCGACTCTTTTCCAGTAGTCCTCGACGTCAGCGAGGTATGTGTGAGGCTCGAACGCTCGCGAGCCTGCATCGTAGATGACGCAGCGCTCCAGTGCGTACGAGAGCGAATCTTTCTGAGAAGCAATAAATTCGGGAGCGAGCTCAGCCGGAGAGCGCAACAGGTCTGTGCCGGGCATTGAGATCGAAAGCGGAGAGTGCGCGTCCGGAACGCCGAATATGCCTTCGAGGTACACGACCCGCGCGCCTTTAAAATTGGGAAAAAGCTCTGCGCACAGCGCCGCTGCATCAGCAATGATGCGTTCAGATTCGACAGCACCGATCGTGAAGAACGTGAGTGAGCGGTACGTAGCGCCCGCCTCGCGCGCCTCAGTGATCAGTTTCTGTATCGCATGCCGCAGGCTCACCCCGGTTGCGACCACGTCGCCAAATATCACATCAGCCTCATCAACTCCAGGCATTTTTCGATAGCTATTCTCGGATATCTGCCAGCCTTCCAGGTTTTTAAACACGCGTTGCGAAGAAATGAACGCCGATGTGGTCGATGACCAGCCGTATACATCGAATAGCGCGTCGCGGATGCCGAAATTGAGTCCACCGCGCAATATGTGAAGGATGAGCGCGTGCGATTCCTCGCCAATGGCAATATCGGCATCCCCAAAAAGTTGAAGCGCTTTCGTGACGGCGTGTTTCAGTGCGTTCGTATACGTGACGCCGTAGACCAAGGGGTCGTTGCAGATGGAGCGCGACTCCGGCGTGGTGAAGATATAGCACTCAGTATGAGGCAAAGGCGAGAGGCGATAGAGCGCTGAGCCGGCCGAGCGTGAGATCTTCTCCATGTGTTGAATACTAGCGCAAAAAAAGATGAACGTTGGTGTGAATTAGGCGGTTGCGCAGCAGCTCTGCCGTGCAACAATGAGTGGATGCAACACACCCTGCGCAGTCCTTTGTTATTGCCTCTGTTATGTACGGTTATTTTCGCGAGTGCTCTCCTCCTTCTCCTGCCACCCGCTGCTCATGCTGCGCAGGTCACTGTGAACATGACAGACAGCGCATTCACGCCCAAGAATATAACCATCAATGCCGGAGACACGATCCGCTGGGTCAACAATGGGGCAATGCCACACACAGCGACCGAGGACAGCGGCAAGTTTGACAGCGGTAACATTGCGCCCGGGCAATCATTCGCCGCCACCTTCAATACCGCAGGAACATATTCCTACTACTGCAAATTGCACGGTGGTCCGGGAGGAGTGGGGATGGCGGGTACTATCACTATTGTGGCGCCCAACACGGGCACGCAGACGAACACCAACACAGTGGTAAACACGAATACCAATACCAATACAAATACCTCTGCGTCGGGGCTACAGGCACAAGCGCAGGTCCTCTTAAATCAGATCGCACTTTTGAAACAGCAGCTTGGGGTGAGTACTGCAGCGGCGCCTGGCACTGTCGCCCTAGACTCAAGTTCGTGCCCGCTCATAGGCAGAAGTTTACGCAAAGGTGTTTCCGGCGACGACGTGAGGCGCTTGCAGCAATTCCTCGCGCGTGACCCTTCGATCTATCCAGAAGCCATTGCGAGTGGCTACTACGGAGCGCTCACCGAAAAAGCTGTCCAGCGCTGGCAGGTAAAATACAACATCGTTTCATCAGGATCACCTTCGACGACCGGCTACGGGGTCGTGGGCCCGCGCACCGCAGCCGCGATCGCGCTTTTGTGCACGACAGGAAGCTATGGAGGAGTGCCGGGGCCAACGACTCCACCGCCAGTCGGCGGGTTTATTACGGTGACACCCATCTCGGGAAACTCACCGCTCCTCGTCAACGTCACGGCGACCGTCAACACCACGCGTTCCTGCGCCGGCGCTACCTATACGCTTGAGTACGGAGACGGCACGCGAGCAGAGCAGATCATGGTCCCGACAGGGAACTGTGGGGAGCTCAGCCAGACCTACCCTCACACGTATGCGTATGGCGGTACATACCAGATAAAGCTCTCGGCTGGCTCCCACCAGACCTCCGCTACCGTCACCGTCAACGGTCCGCCGCCTCCGCAATTCACCCCGAATCTGCCGCGCGAAACATTTAGTGCAACGCCCACTTCGGGCTCCGCGCCGCTCACCGTCACGTTCGCCGGCATCGTCAATAGTAACGACGCAGGATTCTGTGCAGGCGGCTGCGCATCCACCTTGGATTTTGGTGACGGCTCCCTTACCTCCATCAACCTTCCGGCGAGCGTAGGCGGCTGGCTCAACTACAGCGTCCAACATACATATGTGCAGAGCGGCGGCTTCAGAGCAACGCTTTACCAGGGTGGCGCAGGCCCTTCGCAGCCGATCGTAGGCGCTGTGACGATCATCGTCGGCGCAGGAACGACGCAACCACCCACATCTACCACGACACCGGACACGTATGCGTACAGCCCACCGACCATTACCTCTGCGGGAGAGGGTTCGCTCACCTTTAGCACCTCATTCGATCTTCCTTCGGCTTGTACCGGGTATACATTTTCGTGGGGAGATGGTTCTGCGGAAGAGATCCAAAACGACAGCAGCTCATGCGCACAAAGCCCCTCGCTCAAGACCTTTCAGCACACGTACGCAAACACCGGAGATTTCACTCTCGTGTTGAAGCGAGGGCCGACGCTCGGGCGCGTTGACGATATCTCGCTCACCATCAGATAAGACGCTATGCGCAGTATCTCGCGAGTAATGATCATTGCGGCGGGAGTGTGCGCCCTGCCATTTTTCTCGAGCGCGGCTACCGTTGAAGAACTTGGTGCTCAGATCCAGTACCTTCTTCAGCAGATCCAAGCCCTGCAAGCGCAGTTGGGCTCCACTCCTGTCTCACAAACTCCTGCCACCAATCTCACACAAAACAGTTCGTGCCCGCAGCTCGCGCGCGCCTTAGGGCTCGGCGCACAAGGCGACGACGTACTGCAGCTCCAGACATTTCTTGTGGCGCAGGAGGTGCTGGGTGAGGATTCTGTCATCGGCTATTTTGGCCCTCGGACAGAAGCCGCGGTAAAGCACTGGCAGGCTTCGCAGGGAATTGTGTTTACCGGCACTCCCGCAACGACTGGTTTTGGCGTCGTCGGCTTTCGCACCCGTACAGCCATCGCCGCAGTTTGTAATAAAGCATACACACCTGTTACACCGTATATTCAGCAATGCCCACTTGCTCCGCGACCAAATATTGCCTGCCTCGGAAGCTGGTCGGCCTCGACCGACATGCGAGGCTGCACCACCTCGTGGCGCTGCTCGATATCCGCACCCGATCCGACCCAGCCAAACGCCTGCAGTGCTATCGCGCTTCAATGCCCAACAGGAACGCAAGATCAAGTAGGTGCGAATTGTTCGCACTCATGTGTACCTATTACTACAACTTCAAATACGTTATCGGTCTCACCTTCATCGGGCCAAGCCCCTCTCACCGCGACGTTATCGGGTACGGCTCTGAATGCTCAGTACAGCCTCGATTTTGGAGACGGCACACCTACCTTTAGCACCTCGTGCTCCAATGGCTGCGGGCAACTCACCAATGTGCAGCAAACACATACTTACACAAGCACCGGCACCTACATTGCCAAGCTCACGAGCTACAACCAACCGGCCGCGCCGTATTATGTGACCGCAACTGCAGTGATAACGGTCGGCGGTTCGAGTGGCTCTCCTTCCATCTCGGTCAACACAGTATCGTCAAGCGTTGTGCAAGGTAACACCCTTGATATTGCATGGCAGGTGCAGAACGAACCAGATGTAGCGCATGCACTGATCACCCTTGGTCTATACACCCCCGGCGGAGCGTATATCGGCGACATTTCCACAGAGGGCGGATACCTTTCAAATACGATCCATTGGACGGGAAGAACAACACAACCGAATACCGCGTGTTCTGGATTTGTGTGTGGCGATCTGGCACCACCCGGCACATATATCGTGAGGGCAACATTGAGGCACTCGGCGGGTGGCACAACGATCGCATCTGCACAGAGCGCTTCGTTCACGATCACGAATAATTCCACCTCTGCCTCTATTTCCGTCAGCGAGTCGCCTTCGACCGTTGCGCTCGGTCAAAATGTCGCTGTCTCGTGGAATTCGCAAAATGCCCCTTCAAATTCCGCTGTGGCGCTCTATCTTGTGCAAACGTCGGGTAAGAGCGAGGGTGTCATCGGGAGCGGCAAAACCACAAGCGGGAACGTGAATTGGACTATTCCTTCGACGGACATTGGTTGTCCTGATTGCCCGACGCTTCAATCGCGACCTCCAGCTGGCACCTATGTCATTACCGCAAGCATCTACACGCCGATCAATGCATGGATAAGCGGGTATCCGCCGGCCAACCCGACCTATCCGACATTTTGGGCGACTGCTTCCAGTAGTCCGTTTACAATAACTCAATGAGACACAATATCCCTCAAGGCGCTAGCGTAATTTTTCTGGCACTTCTTGTGAGCATGCCACTTCTCGCCTCGGCAGAGAATGCATGCCCGAATCTCACGCGCTCGCTCGCCATGGGGGCGCGGGGGAGCGACGTGCTTGAGCTACAGCGATACCTCATCAACGACGGACAACTCCTTTCAGATTACGCGACGGGCTATTTCGGGCCGCTCACACAGGAAGCCGTAGGAAATTGGCAGCGGCAGAACAACGTCGTCGCTTCGCGTGATTCGGCGGGCTGGGGCACGGTGGGCCCGCGCACGCGTGCAGCACTCGCATTGCAATGTGGAGGTACATCTCCTCAAAACCAGACAACTGGCCCTATCGGCCAATCTTCAGGAACTACAGCCTCCACAAATCTCGGCCAGTGCAAGGTTGTGCCTACTCCTGTGGCACGGTGCGCGACATCTTGGCGGGGAGTGCGCAGCGCAGGCGGCTGTATCTCGTCGTGGTTCTGCGTCTCGATCCTCTCCGCCGCTAGCACTCCGATCGTACCTCCTCCATCGACTTCGACTATCGTCTCTGCTACCAATAAGCCCCCGTTGATCACGAGCTTTAGGGGTCCCACCGAGCTCCATGTCGGCGAAGCTGGTGCTTGGAGCGTGGCCGCGGCCGACCCGGAGGGGAGCGCGCTCACCTATTCATTTGAGTGGGGCGATTCCTCTGCATCTGCTTTCGATCTAATACAGCAATTCGCGCAATCATACAGCTCTATGCCCAACAGCACTCACGCATATAGCTCCACAGGATCGTATCAGGCGTCCGTTACCGTCCACGATGTTGCGGGCAACACCACACAAACATCTTTGAGCATTACCGTCTCGCGCCCAAGCAACAGCGCAGCTACTTCAACGGCAACCAGCACCAATCCCGGCACCGGCATCGGAGGCACTGGCGCATGGTGCAATAGCGCGGTGGGTATCTACCAGCATGGGCAAACAGTGAGTGGCCAACTTATCTCTGGTGGGCCTTTTACGTACAGTGTCGTTGTGCCTCTGTACACCTGCACGAACGGAACGTGGGTATGTACCCAATACTGCTCTGTTGGGCAAAAGACTCCTACGACAACAGGAAGCACTACAGCAACACCACTTGGGAACGGCGCGCAGTATTGGTGCTTTACCGCATCAACCGGGAATTGGTCTTCGACACCGTGCCCCAACAACGTTGAGCATGATCCCACCAACATAGGTACGGGGAACCCATTTGGGAGTTCCAACGCAGACGCACAGATCGGCGGCATATGTGCTCCCGATGGCAGACAAGAATTTCTCGCGTGCCCCGCGATGCAGAATTGTTTCGGCGGCGGCACCTATCTCTTGTGCAGTGCGAGCCGCTGGGTGGCGATGTAAGGCACATAGGTCGGTTCTCTGTGCTTTTTGGACTGTCCACTGGCCACGCTATCTTTTATGGTAGGACGTAAGATAATGAGCACATATTCGCCTCATCGTTGAATGTTTGATATGAAATTGAAGCATATTGCAGCGGTTGCCACTCTTGCACTCTTTCTGCCGGTTGCCGTGAGCGCGCTCACAGCCGAAGAGATCACAGCGCAGATCCGAACGCTGCTCGCGCAAGTTGCGCTACTCAAAGAGCAGTTAAACTTGGTGCAACCGAAGCCGCCGACACCAGCAGTCAACCGCATCTGCCCGCAAATTCTCCGTCAGCTTTCCCAAGGCACAAGAGGGGATGATGTAGCGAGCTTGCAAGCATACCTCGGCGTCGATCAGACCGGTTACTTCGGACCGCTGACCGCGAGCGCAGTCATGAAATTCCAATCGGACGAAGGTATCTCGCGCGTTGGCACGGTGGGCCCACAGACCCGCGCCGCATTCGCACGACGGTGCGGCAACTTGAAACAAGATTTTTCTGTAACGCCAACTTCAGGCTCGGTACCGCTCACGGTAGCTTTCCAGATGCCTGGCGGCACTGGCGTCGATGGTGGCTATAGTGTTGATTTTGGAGATGGAACTGGCACTGGAGCTATGACGTGCGGGGAAGTTCCGTATCCAAAGCTGTGCAGGTTAACTCATGTGTACACTGTGTCTGGCACGTATCACGCGCAGCTGATGGAACCGAGAGGGATTGGTGATGTGGTTACTTGGCAGAAATTGGGAAAGCAGGTCACGATAACCGTCGGCGGCTCAACTACAGGGCATCCTGTACCCTGTCCGGCATACGTACCACCTACAGCCTGTCCCGCGGGCCAGCATCATGTTGCCACAGGTCCAGTGACATACGATTCGCAAGGATGCTACGTGCCAGCGCCGCAAAAATGCGTACCGGATACGAATGGAACATTCTCCGCCGCGCCGACTTCCGGCTCCGCGCCGCTCGCCGTCAGTTTCTCGGGTACGGTCAATAGCGCAGGCTACTCAATTGATTTTGGCGATGGCACGAGTTCCGGAGACGTACGATGTGGACATGGCGGTTGTCCAACCTCGCCTTCGAGCTCAAGCGTTGCCACCGCTCACACGTACAATTCCGCTGGTACGTATGTAGCAAAGCTTCGACAGCACTTCTCTATGAATGCGGGCAACTGCGCTGGCGTTGATTGTAACGTCGTTGGCACCGCGACGATCACCGTCGGCAATCCTATTTCAAATGGGGCAGTATATGGCATCGCGATAGTAACGAGCGGTAATTGCATGCCTTCGACCAATGGGAGCTCGTGCGGTACGACGCCAGCAGCATACAAAACCGTGTATGTGCATCAACGCACAACCCTGGGGGCTTCGCCTTCGGCAAATCCAACAACTCCACTAGTCGCGCAAACCCAAACAGATGCATACGGCGCATATCGAGTTTCTGTTCCTCCGGGAAATTACAGTATTTTTATCGACGACGCCGGGCGTAAAGTGTGCGCGTTTGGGGATGGCAATGCAAACGCATGCCCTGTTACTGTTGGACAGGTGGCAGTAGAGTACAACATCAACAATAATACACACGCGGTATATTAGAGATTCTATTCCGAGTGAAGTTCGCTCGCGCCACTCGAGACTCTTTGCGCGAGCGCGGGATAGTTTGAGAGCGAAGGATCCTTGACGATGATTTTTTGCGCCTCTTCGCGTGCGGCGCGGATCAATTTCACGTTTTTGAGGGCTTCCATCCCGAGGTCGGTGACGCCCCATTGCTTGCGGCCGAAAATGTCGCCCGCGCCGCGGTTCTCAAGATCAGATTCGGCAAGCTCAAATCCGTTGTCGGACTTTTCAAGCGCGCGGAGTCTTTTCATAGACAGCTCACTATTTGTTTCTGGCAGAAGGAAGCAAAACGGCTGGTGCGAGGAGCGCATCACGCGCCCGCGCAGCTGGTGGAGCTGGGATAATCCGAAGCGCTCAGCGCCCTCGATCATGATGACGGTGGCGTTGGGCACATTGATGCCCACTTCAACGACCGATGTGGCGACGAGGATGTCAATCTCGTGAGCGGCGAATTGCGCCATCACTTTGTCTTTCTCCTGCGGCTTGACGCTGCCATGCAGCAATCCGATGCGGTATTCCGGAAACACTTCGGAAGCCAGGCGTTTCGCTTCTGCTTTTGCGCTTTTCGCTTGGAGCGCGTTGATCTTTGCGGGATCGGGCTCTTCGATGCGCGGACAGATGACGAATGCCTGCCGCCCGGCGCGCAGCTGCTCGCGGATGCGATCGTAGGCTTGTTCGCGCTCTCCAGGCTTTATGATCTTTGTCGTGATGTGCGCGCGGCCGGGCGGCAGCTCGTCGAGCAGCGAGATATCGAGATCGCCGTATATTGTTAGAGCCAGCGTTCGGGGAATGGGTGTCGCCGTCATCGAAAGAAAATGCGGCGCCGCGTCTCCTTTGTGCGCGAGTGCGCGCCGCTGGCGCGTCCCGAACCGATGTTGCTCATCCACGATCGCATATGCGAGGTGCTGGAATTCTACAGACTTTTGAATAAGCGCGTGCGTGCCGACGAGCATCGCGATCTCACCGCTCATGACCCACTTCAGAAGCTGCGCACGAGAGATCGAGGTCGGTTTGTCACGAGAAACTTTTGAAGGGTACTTCCATGCGCCCGAGCCCGTGAGAAGCGCGATGTTGATAGGCAGATGCTTGAAGTATTCGATAAATGACTGGAAATGCTGAGCCGCGAGGATTTCCGTCGGAGCCATGTATGCGACTTGCAAGGTCCCGCTTTCTCGCCTCGGCGGCCGACTGTGTACAGCGGCGTAGGCGGTTGCAGCCGCAACAAGCGTCTTTCCGCTCCCTACGTCTCCTTCGAGAAGCCGCGCCATTGGATGGCGTGTATCGAAGTCAGCGAGAATGTCCGCGATCGCCCTTTTCTGCGCGTTCGTTGGAGAGAAAGGAATTGTGGAGAGAAACTTGTCGGCGAGTGCCGCGCCGTCGGTGATCGCAAATGAGTCTTGCGCATCATTTTCCGCGCGCTCGAGCGCACGCGCGACCTGGATGGAGAATATTTCTTCAAAAGCAAATCGCTTACGCGCGGCTTCCGCATGCTTGAGATCGTCTGGCTTATGGATATACAAAAGTGCGCGCGACAGCGCGGGCAAATGGTAGCGCTCCACAACGTCGTGGGGGATAGGGTCCTCTAGGAAATCCAAGATACCGTTTGCGTACACTTTCTCAAAGGCGTGTCGGAACCAAAGAGAAGTCACGCCGCGCGTTTCCGGGTACACTGCAAACAAACTACCCAGCAAGGCGTCGCCTTGCTGGTTTTTTCGTTGTGCAAACAATCCGGCTTCGGTGGGGTCTGCTGGCTCGACATGCGGATTTGCCAGATACGGCTTTCCCGTTTTGCCACCGACCGTACCGACCGCCTTCACGAACATTCCTTCCGAGAATTTCTTTGCGAGGTAGGGCTGGTGAAACCACATGACCTTTATCGAGCCCGAAGCATCGGTAATGGTAGCTTCGCCCACCGGGATCTTGCGCTTCCATGAGCGGCGTGTCTCAAGCTTGCCGATGGTGCCAAAGATCGTCGCTTGTGTGCCAACGGCGAGCCCATGAATAGCCGCCTCTTCGCCCCCCTGATCGTAGCGAGCGGGAAAGTGATATAGGAGTTGTCGAACAGTCTCAATCCCCAGTTTCTTGAGGCCGCGCAGCTGGACAGAAGTGAGCCTGAAGTGCTTCGTGAGCGGATGATCGGGTTGCATGGGCTACAGTATACATTTGAGTTATTCACAGTCTCTTTATTTTTGTATTGCAGACTGGTGAGGCGACGGTACTATAGTCGTGTTAATTAGTAGGAGATCATAGAATCGCAAACTATGGTGTATCACGATAATGAAGATGGTGAGAAAAAAGAGAGTGCAGTAGCTGATGAAGTGCTCGGTGAAGTCTTGAATGAAGATGCGGATGAAATTGAAGAACCGATAGCTGAGGTGCCGTTGGATGACGAAAAAGCGTGGGAGTAGGGGGGCGCTCGGCGGGGTGCGACCTTTCGGAAAACGGACTTTTTCTGGTGAAAAATTCCTCTGTCCTCGAGCCAAGCTCTGCGGGGTTTCCTCAAGATCGCACCTCGCCTCGCTAAGAAGTTGATAAAGAATAAAGACTCGACCTCGCTTAGGTTGTTGAAGAAAAAACGCACCACGGCTCTTAAGTGGTGAAATGGATGATTGCGTTAATCCACTGAAACCTGTAACCTGACACCTGTAACCTATTGATATGCACACGATCCTGAAATTTCTCGGCACCGTGGCGGCGGTATACCTGACCGTATCGCTCGTCCCTGGGATCGCGGTTGCGGGCGGATGGACGACGATCCTCCTTGTCGCGCTCGTGTGGTCCGTGATCATGGCAGTCATCAAGCCAGTGCTTGGCATCCTTACGCTTCCCATCACTATCATTACGTTCGGGATCTTCTCGTTTATCCTCAACGCGCTTCTCTTTTGGGCGATGACACTCATCGTTCCGGGTTTTGTCGTGGCTGGATTCTTGCCCGCGCTTCTTGGCGCGATCCTGCTCTCGGTTTTGACTTGGCTCATCAACCAGATTTTGTAGAACTATGGCCGACATACCGGGCCCTGCCTTTTTCATTGGAAAGGGCGATGACACGCTCATCTCCTTCGGCTCAGGGCAGCCCGATATGCCACCACCCCGGCAAGCGTTCGACATTCTAAAAACATACAGTGCCTTCAAGTACGGGCTCATTCAGGGAGAGGTGTCCCTGCTTACTGAGCTTGCAAAAGAGTACCCCGGCTCACGGCCGGAAGATTTTGTCGTTACCAACGGTGCCTCGGAGGCGATCGATCTTGTGCTACGCGTCATCGCTAGACCTAAGGGAAAGGTCCTTTTGCCCCGGCCGTACTACTACTCGTATCCACACAATGTGCACTTCGCCGGCATGACACCGGTCTACTACGATCTCGAGAAGGGGAAGATCAATTTTGAGACGTTTAAAGAAGCGCTCGAAGGCTGTAGCGCGGTCATGATCAATTCTCCCTCGAACCCGACGGGTACGGTGCAGGAAGTAGAAACACTCAAACAAATAGAAAAATTGTGCGAGGAAAAAGGGACGTACGTTATTTCGGACGAAGTGTACAAGGATATCATCTACGTGCGCGAGAACTACCTTCTGCACGGCCCACGGGTCGTTACGGTCAATTCGTTCTCCAAAACGTACGGAATGTGTGGGCTGCGCGTGGGCTATGTGTATTCGCAAAACAAAAAGCTCATTGAGGATATCATCGAAATGAAAACGCACACGGCAATGAACACCTCGACCGTCGGGCAAATGATGGCGCTTGCGGCGCTTCGATCCCCAAAAAGCTACATCGCGCACAATCTCGAGACCTGGAAGACGAGACGCGACCTGATGTTTAACGGTATGAAAGAACTCGGGCTCGATCTCTGGAGCCCGGAAGGCGCTTTCTACGTGCTACCGAAGTTCAAAAATTCAACGCAAGCAATGAGCGATCTCTACCACACCCACAAGGTGATCACATACGATGGCGCATGGTTCGGTGCGCCAGGGCGCCTGCGCTTCAGCTACGCGCTCGACGAGCAGAAGATCATTGAGGGATTGCGCCGCGTCAGGGAATTTCTAGGCCGTGAGTACGCGAGCTATTCGTGATCCGACTTCGGGTTCGTGAAATCAGAGAGCTTCGCACCGGAAATGAGGAAGAGATAAATGAGCTCTAAGATCCCGGCAGTATTTACGACGAGGAAAACGACGAACCAGATCTTTTCGCCGCGCTTCGCCGCTCTCCAGAGTGCCAAGCCCTTCCACAGCAGACTCCATATCACCAATGCAGCGATACCGATCCCAAACGCCGGCATCCAAAGAGGCGAGCCCATACCATAATCCATTCCGAAGTGATGCATATGCGAAGCATACCATCCGTTTAATGTTTTAGTGGCCCATGCTATGGTAGTGCGACGGAGAGGTGGCAGAGTGGTCGAATGCAGCACACTGCTAATGTGTTGAGCCTCAAAAGGGCTCCGAGGGTTCGAATCCCTCCCTCTCCGCAAACTAGGAATGTCTACCGCAAAAGGTAGATATTCTTCT
>Ga0155802_104_pt1 | contig 10051 bp, 14 predicted proteins | sample RifCSPlowO2_01_FD_107456 | JGI IMG/M metagenome (GOLD analysis project Ga0155802, IMG submission 107456) | Candidatus Kaiserbacteria bacterium RIFCSPLOWO2_01_FULL_54_22
GAAAAACCAGAATGGAAACGGAGCGGCAGGGGCAGAGGGCGGGACGCGCGGTACTCCGCGCGTGGGGCGGGGTTCAGTGTCTCCACCGGCTCGAATCGGACCACGTTGCACAAAGCCACCACGCGCGCGGAGCGCGCGACATCAGTTCCTGCTAAAATAGGTTCGAGCAAAGGCAAGTAGCTCACCGCAGATTGAAACTTCGAGTTCGGAAAGAGCCGCGCCGCGAAGCCGATATATAATGGTTTAATGGAAACCCCGGAACGAGGCCTTGAAGGGAAAACGAGGTTTTTTTCACGTCTTGCCGTAGAAATACGTGAAGCTCTAAAATTGCATAAAAAAGCTGGCTTATGGGAGCGTAAGGATGGCAAAAGAGATTGGGGTAACGTCTCTGAACACTGTTTAGTTGAAGTTGCGCGCACGGACGTGTTTGCAGACATGCTGAATCTTCCCGATGACCTCAAAGAAGATTTGAGAGTGGCCGCTGCACTCCATGACTTCTTCAAGAAAGGTGAGAAAGAAATAGTTACAAAGAAAGGGTTGTCTTGGGATGCCTTTGAGGCAGCTTCTGAAGAGTCGACGCGACAAATGAGGGAAGAGGGATTTAGCGAACGCATCGTGCACCTGGCAAACTCATCGGGACACACTTCTTTTTTGGAGACTGAAGACATCCTTCGCAAAGAATCTCTTTCACAAGAAGACGTAGCGTATTTAGTCCAACATTACGTAGACGATTATACGCTTGGCAGCGGGTGGACAGCTCCGGCCGAAATCACAGCGGATGGCAGACATATCAACGATCTTGATCGGCGGATAGACGCCACCGAGCCGAATCCGCGGTATGCACAACTAAATGAGGAGGGGAGAGCAAAGTTCGGCGGGGAAACGGTTTTCGAAGCGCAACGCCGGATAGGAAATGCGGTCGAAGCGCGACTCGCTCGACTTACCAATGAGAACAGCGGTCAATCGATACATCCAAAAGATCTACCGCAGCTGATAGATAAAGAAATTCGAAAGCGGATACAGAGCTCAAAAGTCTGAGAGCAGTGTTATAGAAGTCCATGCAATACTGGCTCCTCAAATCCGAACCTGAGACCTTCGGCATCGTCCATTTGGAAAAGGCAAAGAAGGAACCCTGGACTGGCGTGCGCAATTTTGTAGCGAGAAATTACATGAGAGATAAAATGCGCGTAGGAGACCTGTGTCTTTTCTGTCACACGGGGAAATTGAAAGGCATTGCAGGCATCGCGAAAGTAGCAAGCAGAGCGTATCCGGACCCCTCGCAATTCGATAAGAAAAGCGACTATTATGAGCCGCGCGCAAGCTACGATAAGCCATACTGGTGGCTCGTGGACATTGCGTTCGTCAAGAAATTCAAGAAGCCCGTTCTCGTAGGCGAACTCAAAAGCGATCCTGCGCTTTCCAATATGATCTTGTTCCGCGCGCCACGGCTCTCCATCCAGCCAGTCTCGGAAAAAGATTTTCAACACATTATGAAGCTTGCGGCGTGAAAAATCTCTGTGCGCGGTTATACCCCATGAGATAATAAGTTTCTTTGGGCTACGTATACGTGTTGGGGGGAACGATATCTAAAGTGTCGCCTCAGTAATAGTTTGTGACTATCTCACGGGGTATACTAGCGCTTTATGAACGTGCTGATGTGCGCGCCGGATTTTTTTGATATCGAGTATGAGATCAATCCGTGGATGCACGAAGATAATCCGGTCGTCCCGAGCAAGGCCAGAGAGCAGTGGGACGGCCTTCGCAGGATTTATTCGCAGTTGGGCTGGAATGTGCAGCTCCTTGAGCCCGTGCAGGGCCTCCCTGATCTCGTGTTCACGGCCAACGGCGGCCTTGTCTACGACAATAAAGTAGTGTTGCCCCATTTCCGGCATCCCGACCGCCAAGGTGAGACCGAAAAATTCAGAAAATGGTTTGAGAACGCAGGATATACAAATTTGTACTCGCCAAAATATGATTTTGAGGGTGAGGGAGATGCTCTCATTTGGAACGATGTCATCTTTGCGGGCTATCCGTGGCGCACCGATAAGCCGGCGCATAAAGAACTTGCCGATTTCTTAGACGCTACAGTTGTAAGTTTACAACTCATTGACCCGCGGTTTTATCATCTCGATACCGCGTTCACGATAGTCGATAAAGATACGGTTGCTCTGTATCCGAAAGCATTTAGCGAGGAAAGCATTGCGAGCGTCCACAACCTAGTTCCAAATGTCATTGAGGCGACCGATCAGGACGCGCTTGCATACGGGCTCAATGCAGTAAGCGATGGAAAACATATCGTTGTTCCAGAAGGGGCCACGCATGTAATGGACCGGTTCCGGGAGCTTGGGTTGGAAGTGTTTCCCTGCCCCATCAGTGAATTCCAAAAATCTGGTGGCGGTGTGAAGTGTCTGACGCTTGAATTGAGAAGCTGATCAAGCCCTTGCAAGTGCGAGGAGCGTGACTTCGGCACCCGCACGGCGCAGAGGTGTTGCCGCGTTGGCGAGCGTTGCGCCCGTCGTCGTCACATCATCGATGAGGTAGGCAGTCACTTTATTCACCACGACCCCCTCTTTCAGTGAGAACGCTCCTGCCACGTTTGATAAGCGCTCGGTGCGAAGAAGCTTTGTTTGTGGTTTTGTCTCGCGCGTGCGCACGAGGAGATGCGGCGCGAGTGTCGCACGAGTGCCGTCACGGAATTCTTTGGGAAGCGCTTTCAAGACCAGCTCTATCTGATTGAATCCGCGCTCTCTCGCACGGCTTTTGTGCAGCGGGACCGGAATGATCAGGATTTCTTGCTGAGAAAATGTGCGCGCAGATGCGATATCTTCTCGTAAATAGTCAGCAACGATGTCTGCCGCGAGCTTTGCTGCATGGCTGGAGCCATCATACTTAAGGCTGTGGACGAGGTCTTGTACGGCCTCGTCTCGATAGTCCATGAGGGTAGTGATGCGCACTCCCAAAAGATCATGCACCGTCGGAGAGAGGGGAATGTCTTCGGGCGAGCGCCCCTTCGTGCGGGCGGAGCGCTCACGCAAGGGTAAGATCGTATCGAGAATTACCTCAAGTACTGCAAGCAAACGCCGCATGATATGATTTTCCCATGGATCTTGCGAAGAAAAAGTGTGTTCCGTGCGAAGAAGGCACACCTCCGCTTAACGCGGAGGAAATCACAAAACACAAATCACAAATTCCAAACTGGAATGTTTCCGCGGATCAGAAACGAATATCACGTGAGTTTACTTTCGAGAATTTTCTCGAAGCAATGGCGTTCGCCAATAAGATCACCGCAGTAGCCGAAGAAGAAGGGCATCACCCCGACCTCCACATTTCATGGGGCAAAGTCGGCATTGAGCTCTCTACGCATGCGATCAAAGGCCTTTCTGAGAACGATTTTATTCTCGCCGCAAAGATAGATACACTTGTGTGAATGACGAAACGCAAAGTGTGTCACCTCCTGCTCCGGAACCGGATTCGACTAGCTCACCGCAAGCTGCGCCGGCTCCTCTTGAACCAAGCATTGAATCCACTCCGGAAGCAGCATCGGAGGTTCTCGCACTCGCCGAGCAATCTGCTTCGGTGCCTCCGGTAGACGCCCCTATAAACGAAGCCGCACAACTGCCCACGCCCCCTCCCGCAGTATCTGCAGAATCATCTATCGTAGCGCATCGTGCGGAGGCACTCGAGAAGCGAAAGGCAAACAGAAACGCTAAGCTCGAAAAGATCGTCGCCTATGCAAACTTGAAGCGACGTGTCACCAACAACGACGTACAGATGCTTCTCCGTGTTTCCGATGCGACTGCGACGCGCTATCTTTCTGAGTTGGTTCGCGCAGGCCGCTTGAAGCGCATAGGCGCACCCAAACGCCCGACATACGAACCCGCTTGAGTCCTTCGACGAACTCAGGACACAGTAAGCCACCGACTGGCTCATTTGGCGCCACTTGAGCCAGTTTGTGGCTCACAAGGGAGCGCTCATCAGGAGCGTTCTTCTCGTATCTGGCCGTCCGCCGCTACATGCGCGGATGACTTTCGAGTTCGAAGACTTTGACAGAATAAGTACATTTTGTACAATCTCTTGTATGAGAACCATTTCAACAACGGATGCGCGCAAGCGTCTCAGTGAAATAGTGGAGAAGGTCAAGGCAACAGGCCGACCTATTGCGATTGGTAGGCGCAATAAACCAGAGGTGATGATAGTGCGCATGTCCAATTACAATCCGGAGCTTTCAGACGTGACCAACCTCAATATGGCTGGAGGGGCTTTTGATTTTCTCTGGGATGAGCCGGATCTCTACTCCGATAAAGACCTCAAATGGCGATATGGAAAAAAGACCACTTAAGAAAGGCGATATAGCCCTCGTATCATTTCCTTTCACCGACCTTTCCGGAGAGAAGCGACGACCGGCGTTCGTTGTCGGGATGTCCGCAGACCATTGCATTGCACTCTTCGTCACTTCGAGAACGCACGGCGAGAGAAAATGGCACGTTCCCATTAGCGCATCAAAGAGAAGTGGCCTTACCCTTCCATCCATTATTCGCTGCGATAAGATCGCATCGTTCGACGTGCGGATCGTGCAGGGCGAACTCGGAAAAGCTCCTCGTCATGTAGTAAAGCAGGTTGATTCGAAACTTCGACGTCTGCTAAAGCTCTGAACACTGCAACGCGCGAAGTTGACAGACGCGCTACAGAATTGTATATTAGCGCAAGTTCTTTGAGAGATTTTGCTGCAGCGGAGAGCGCCTACCTTGGGCTTTTCCCGCTGTGGCAAATTCCGGCATCCGCCGGAAACCAGAGCACAACCAAGGAGATGACGCCATGGCTAAGCCCATGACCGCATCTGATGAAAATGGAATGACCGACGGCCAAATCGACGACATGGCCGATAAGTTTCGCGCCGCTCTGCGCAAGCATCGTGTGGATATTCCGAGCGATGTCGCGCAGCAGGTGGCGGGAATTCCAAACCTCGGCATGAAGCTGTTCGAGGTGATCCGTGAACTTGTCGAGGCTATGACCGGTCTCGTCGTCCGGCTCGTGGAAAATATCGATCGCACGCGCTCTCCGCAGCAGGTGATCGATGAGACCGAACGGAAGCAGTACGTCGATTCCGACGTTGTTGCCGCGATGCCTCGTGGCGACGGAGATACGGCCAAGCTCACGTTCTTCAAACCTGCAAAATCGGCATACAAGAACGGTGTGCTCAGTTGCACCGCGCTCCAGCGGGAATACGAGAAGCGCGGCCTTGAGCCGGATGCAGAAGCGTTGGCCGATTACAACAAGAAAAATCCAGAGGCCGCCGACAAGGAACCGAATGCGTGTCAGTGGATTGATGCGCAGGGCAACTTCTGCGGCGCCGCGTTCGGTCGCTGGGGTGGCGAGCGCCGCGTGGACGTCGACCGCGGCGGCGGCGGCTGGCGCGACCGCTGGTCCTTCGCTGGTGTCCCCAAGGAATCTTCGGCTTCGGCCGTTTGACCCTTGTCCGGCACTTAGACTTTGGGGCTCTGCCCTTTGTACCGAGTCCCCGACGCTATGCGCCGGGGGCTCACCTTTTTGATACACTACACACGGTAGTAGGCGAATCTGCTGCGGATCACGGTTCGCGGCGGCCGAATCCAATTTCCTCCTGTCGAGAGCAGTTCGGATCACGATTTGAACTGGAGTGGCAGCCGCGAAATTCAAAAACGAAGATACTTGGTGCGATGTGCTATGGCATTTGAGATGCCGGATTAGATACAGTCCGGAGAATGTTCGACGGACAGTGGAATAGATGGCGCATCGCACGACTGCTACGCCACGTTCAATCGCTGGAATGACGAGCGCAACGTGAACGTCAACCGCAACGACAACGACTGGAACGACAACTGGTCCTTCGCTGGTGTCCCGCAACTCTCTTCATTTCTCGCCCCGCACTTTTGCGGGGTCGAGTTTTATAAGTTGGCCCTGCCAGCCACCGAGCATCTTGCCGATCTCGTCTGTGGGTATAGAAAGCGCGGCATACTTCTTGTTGTCGAGTGACTTGCTTTCCCAGAGGACGAGCAGCAGAAGCTTTATCGTGTCAAACTTGCGTATCGCGATACGCAGATACGGCAACTTTTCCTGCCTCGGCAGGAATGCAGCAGCCGAAACCATTTCCATCACTTCGACGAACAAGATATCGATCTTTGCTCCGATAGTGTACTGGTGAATTTTCGGTAGTTTAGAATGGTACTCATGCCAGAGAAGGTAGACATTCTTGATCCGCTCCAAAAGAGGCAAAAGCCGTTGGGGGGGGGCGTTCGAGGCGGATTCAGTTCAGCCATAGTTACGACGATATCATCTCCGTCGAGAACCTGCTCGCGGCATGGCGTGAGTTTGCGCGAGGGAAGCGCAAGAAGGAAGATGTGCAGGCATTCCAGTACCGTTTGATGGACAACGTCCTCGCGTTGCATCACGACCTTGCGGCAGGGACGTATCGTCATGGCGGATACAAAGCATTCAGAATATCGGACCCGAAGCCCCGTGATATACACAAGGCGACGGTGCGCGACCGTTTGCTCCATCATGCGCTATATCGCCAGCTGTACCCCTTTTTCGACCGCACGTTCATTGCCGATTCGTACTCATGCAGGAAAGGAAAGGGAACCCACCGAGCGATGAACCGCTTCCGCTCGTTCGCGGCCAAAGTCTCACGCAATCACATTCGCACCTGCTGGGTCTTGAAGTGCGACATCAAGAAGTTCTTCGCCTCCATCGACCACCAAACACTGTTCGACAGCCTTGCTACATACATTTCCGACAAGCGCATCGCCGCACTTGTCGTGGAAGTCGTCCGCAGCTTCCAAACCCACGAGGCGACGCCTCGTGGGTTGCCGCTCGGCAACCTGACGTCGCAACTTCTCGTGAATGTCTATATGAACGAGTTTGACCAATATATGGAGCACGAACTCAAGGCGAGACTATATATCCGCTACGCCGACGATTTCGTAATTTTGTCTGCGGCAAGGCCTTGCCTTGCCGCACTGCTACCGCGCATCGCGGATTTCTTAAGATTGAGGTTGAAGCTCAATCTGCATCCGGACAAAGTACGCATCGCGACATTCGCATCCGGCGTCGATTTCTTAGGCTGGGTGCATTTTCCCGATCATCGTGTCTTGCGAACATCGACGAAGCGTAGGATGTTCAAACGAATGTGCGGGCCGAGCGAGGCGACAAAACAGTCATATCTCGGACTTTTAAAACATGGGAACGCCCGCAAACTTGCAGCACACATCGGAGTTTCCACTCGTAACACATGATATAATTTTGCGATGGCGTTCTCGCTGAGCGGGGTATTGAAGAGTTTGGGGTTGGGGCAAAGCCAAGAGGGCTCCATTTTAGGCATCGACATCGGTGCCTCCAGCGCGAAGATCGTGCAACTGCGCTCTTCGAAAGGCGCAGCGATACTTGAGACGTACGGGGAAATAGCCCTTGGCCCGTATGGTCAGCAAGCGATCGGGAAAGCCGTTAAGCTCGCTCCCGAAAAGATCGCCGAAGCACTCGTTGATGTCATGCGCGAGGCCAATGTGACCGGGCGCTCAGGCGGGCTCTCGATACCGTTTTCTTCGAGCCTCGTATCCGTGCTCGATGTGCCGAGGGCCGAGCCGGACCAGCTGAAGCGAATGATACCGATTGAGGCACGCAAGTACATTCCGATACCAGTGAGTGAAGTGACGCTCGACTGGTTTGTCATTCCGCGCGAAGAAGGCGAGCAAAGCGCTTTCGATCGGGTCCAGAAAGAGACACCCCTACAGGCCAAGGGACAGGAAGTTCTCCTCGTTGCAATACACAACGAAACGCTCAAGAATTACCAGACGATCGCGACCAATGCCGGGCTAAAGATCAATTTTTATGAGATCGAGATATTCAGCGCAGTGCGTTCATCCGTTGGCCATGGAATAGCCCCCATTCTCGTTGTTGACCTAGGAGCCGCCACGACGAAGATTTATATCGTCGAGCGTGGGATAGTTCGCTCGTCGCATCTCTTGAGCGCTGGCGGCCAGCACATGACGGAGAACCTCGCTCGCTCGCTCGGATGGGAATTTGAGAAGGCCGAGCGCGTCAAGCGCGAGCGCGGGCTCGCCAACACGAATGCCTATAGCCCCGACGAGAATGACAAGATAAAGTCTGCGCTCCTATCCACACTCTCGCGTATATTTTCCGAAGTCAATCGGGTACTATTGAGTTACGGGCAGCGATACAACAAAAATGTATCGCGCGTGGTCCTCGCTGGCGGCGGGGCTTCGCTTCCGGGGTTAAAGGAAGTGGCGCATGAGAGTTTGTCTGCAGAAGTAGAGATCGCAAATCCCTTTTCACATGCTGAAGCGCCTGCGTTCCTGGAGGAAGTACTGCGCGAGATCGGCCCGGGGTTTGCGGTTGCAGTAGGCATCGCATTGCGCAAGCTCAAAGGCAGTTAACATATGGTGGAAACCGGCATACCAACGTCATTCATACCGCATGAAACGGCGGCTCCTACGTCAGCGCGCCGACGGGACGGCGGCGGGCTCAACGAGCTCCTGCTTTTGTGCGCGATCGTGTTGTTTGTCGCGTCAGCCGCGCTCGCGGTCGGAGTGTTCCTCTATGGGCAATTCCTCGCGGCGGAGAGCGCTTCTAAATTAGAGCAACTGGAACGTGCGAAAGCAGCGTTTCAGCCTGCGCTTATTCAGCAGCTGACGCGGCTTGATGATCGCATGCATGCTGCTGATCGCGTATTGGGAGCCCACATCGCGCCCTCGCAGTTTTTCCGCGCGCTCGAGCAAGCGACACTGCAGACGGTCTCATTCCAAACACTCGATTTTCAAGTGCCTGATAGCCAGCATCTTTCTATCAAGATGGCAGGCACGGCGCAGAGCGTCAACTCGATCGCGCTCCAAGCGGACCTCTTTAGCAAGAATGGAGTCATCACAAGCCCAATATTCTCCAATATCGCGCGGCAAGCCGACGGAGTGCATTTCAACCTTGCGGCGGTCGTGAATCCCGCAGCGATCAATTACTCAGCGCTTGTAAACGGAGCTCTGAGCGCAGGTGATACCGAGAGTGAGGTGCCTGCACAAGGCGCTCCTTCCACTGGGGCGCAATTTGGAGAGCGCCAGAATGAGACAAGCGCGTCGAGCACCGGTCAAACACCACCCCCCGCGCAAACACCACCGACGCAGACTCCGCCCGTTCAGGCCCCTGCTTCCCAAGATTAATATGCCCAGCAGTGAAATGTGCCTTCGGCTTAAATCAACTATGAAAACAAATAACCAACAACTCCAAAAGTGCTCTAGTCGGGAGCACGTGTACCAAGCCGCGGCAGGACGACATGTCGCCTGCCGTAAAGGCACATTCTACTGACTGGGTATGCGTCTCATTATTGCAATCATCGGAGTCGCGCTTGCTGGAGGAATATTCTTTTGGTACACAAAGCCCGCATACGATGGTATTCAAGTAGCACGCGCACAGATCGTGCAGTACGATGAAGCGCTCAACAAAGCCGCCGAGCTGCAGAAGCTCAAACAGTCGCTTCTCTCACGATTTAATACGTTCAACCCGACCGACCTTGAGCGTTTGGAGAAATTGCTGCCCAATCACGTAGACAATGTGCGCCTCATCCTCGATCTTGATGCGCTTGCTGGAGTGCACGGACTGGCACTTCAGAACGTTGACGTATCAAGCTCAGAAAAACAAGGTACAAAAAGCCCAGTGTCCATCGGTTCAGTCGGGACATCGAATCAGAAATACGATTCACTCACCCTTACGTTTGGCACGAGTGCTTCGTATAGCAAATTTGTCGAGTTTATGACTGCTCTTGAGTCGAGCCTGCGTATCGTTGATCTCGTATCGCTTTCAATAGCGGCAACAGATACCTCCCAAATCGGGACAAAAAGTCAGGCGTCAGAGCCGCTCTATACATACAACATTACACTCAGGACCTATTGGCTCAAATGATATGCCCAGCAGTGAAATGTGCCTTCGGCTCAAACAACCTATGAAAACAAATAACCAACAACTCCAAAAGTGCTCTAGTCGGGAGCACGTGTACCAAGCCGCGGCAGGA
>Ga0155802_124_pt1 | contig 9603 bp, 9 predicted proteins | sample RifCSPlowO2_01_FD_107456 | JGI IMG/M metagenome (GOLD analysis project Ga0155802, IMG submission 107456) | Candidatus Kaiserbacteria bacterium RIFCSPLOWO2_01_FULL_54_22
AAATATTGAAATTCTTGAGGAATTTCAAGAGTCGAAAAGCGCAAAGAGTCCGGGACGCGAAGTGTTCGGGAAAATGATGATGCGCATTGAACGTGGAGAAGCACAGGGCATTATTGCGTGGCATCCTGACCGCCTCGCAAGAAATAGTATTGACGGCGGGCGCATCATTTATGCGGTAGACACTTCGCAGATAGTCTCTTTGCGTTTTCCGACCTTTTGGTTTGAACCAACCCCGCAGGGGCTATTTATGTTGCAAGTGGCATTCGGCCAGTCCAAATATTATTCCGACAATCTCAAGCAAAATGTCGAACGTGGCATGAGGCAAAAACTACGCCGTGGCGAGTGGCTTACCAAAGCTCCCTTTGGCTATGTGAACAATCCGCGCACACGGAATATCGAGCCTGATGTAGTCAAAGCGAGAGTGATCGTGCGCGCATATCATGAATATGCCAAAGGTGGATATACGCTGGAATCGCTGGCGCAGTTTTTGGCCGAGCATGGTGTTGCACAGCGGGCCGGAACACCACTTGCCAAAGCTTCCGTGAAAAGAATTCTAACGAATCGTGCGTATCTCGGCTTCACCAAACATTACGACGAGTATTTCCCCGGAAGCTTTGTGCCAATTCTTTCTGCGACACTGTTTGAAGCTGTGCAGAAAAAATTGGAGGAGCGAGCGCATCCGCGACATCTCAAACATTCTCACAATTTTCCGTTCGCTGGTCTTTTTCGTTGCGGCGAGTGTGAGAGCATGATTACGGCACAGTGGACTACTGGAAAGAGTGGCGGTCGTTATCGCTACTATCGCTGTACGAAAAAGAACGGGCGATGTTTGCAAAAGTACCTGCAGGAAGATGCGCTCGCTCTCCAAGTCAAGGAACAGCTTCGATCAGTGTCGCTTCCCGAAGCGTGGGCAGAGTACATGCTCGGCAAAGTGCAAAATTTGGAAAAAGTGGAAGTACATGCTTCGGGAACTCGTGTCGAGCAGACGAAAGAGAGTTTGCGGGAGATCGAGCGAAAACTTGACGCACTCGTGGATTTGCACCTCAACGGCGATATTGAGCGCGAGACGTATTTGAAGAAAAAGGACGTACTTATGCGCGACAAGCGTGCGCTCGATGAGAAATTGGCGTCTGCCCGACACGAGAGAAAGAATTGGGTCGAACCCCTGCGGAAGTGGATTTTGGATTCAAAACACGCGGGGTTTCTGGCCTCCAGTACAAATTACGCGGAAATCCGCGAGTTTGTCCGTTCCTTCGGAACGAACCCCGCGATGCAAGACAAGACTATCTCGATTTCATTTAGCCCGCCCTCGGATTTCGCCCGCATTCGCCGCATGAAATTCGCCTCCGCACTCAGCCGCGCGCCGCAGGCGCGCGGCGTTTCTGCCCTCTCTGCCGAGGAAGTTTCGATTTGTGGACTTACCGGGAATCGAACCCGGGACTCGGCAATGCGAATGCCGCGTAATGCCACTTTACTATAAGCCCTGTGCGACAAAATATAGCAGACAAGGCACCTACACTCAATTCAACATCCAGATCTGCAGCGTGAGGTACGCCGCAAAGACAATACAGGCAAGGTAGGGAAGCAGAAGATAGACGATTCTTCGATCGATCTCTGGAGCGCTTGCCATAAGCGCGGCAACAATAAGTCCCAAGAATAGTGCGGTGATGAATGCAATAAGGATCGCGTGGAACCCAAAAAAGAATGCGATCCATGCGACACTGAAGAGAAGCTGCACAAAGTAAAATCGCGCCCACCCTTCTACAAGAGATGTGTCGGGATCTTTTCGCCATACAATTGAAAGCACAAGCGCCATAAGCGTGTAGAGCACGAGCCAGATGATAATGAATAGGGAGAATGGGGGAGCAAATGCGGGCTTAATCACACTCTCGTACCAAGGCTCCGCTGTCGGAGCTACGAAAAGGAGGGCAGCAATCCCTGCCCCATATGTGGCAGCGAACGCCATGATGACCCGGATCAACGGGCGCATACATCCTAAGCATTACATTGCGAAACTGTTCGCGCAAGTGGTTTTCTGATCGTCGGGCCGCCGGGAATTGAACCCGGTCTAAATCCACCCCATGGACTCGTACTACCGGTATACTACGGCCCGCTACGTACCTAACTGTATAATTTGAGAATGCGTAAAGCAAGAAATGGGGTACGTCATAATTCGGCCGTCAAAGAGGATGCGATTGCGCTCCGACGACGTGGAAGAACTCATCGAGAAATTGTAAAGGAGCTTGGCATTAGCCAGGGGACAGCTTGGCTTTGGTTGAAAGACATTCCCATTTCGAAGCAACAAAAGCAAGCAATTGAAAAAAGAAGCAACGTGCATCATTGGAACAGTTCTGAACGGAGACTTTTGGCGGCGCGATTGAAACCTTTTCAGTACGTAACAAAGTACACCGACGAGGACTTACTTGATAAAATACGGCTGTTTTATAAAAAGCACGGTCGTATACCGCTTAAGAAGGAGTTCAATGCTTTGAAAATATACAGGACACGGTTTGGTAGCTGGAACGGCGCTATCAAAAGCGCCGGTTTTGAAACGAATCCTGTGCTATTTGCAAAGAGACATCACGCACGAGATGGCCACGTATGCGACTCATTTTCGGAGAAAATAATTGACGATTGGCTTACCGAAAACAAAATTGCGCACAAAAGAAACGTGCGATATGGCACAGCAAAAGTGAATGCCGATTTTCTAATTGACGACAGCACTATTATTGAATTCTTCGGCTTGGCTGGGGTTCAAACTAAATATGATAAAATTATTTCTAAGAAACGAACGCTTTCAAAGCAGCTCGGCCTTACACTCATTGAGATCTATCCTGACGACATATTTCCTAAAAATAAGCTGTCTCGACTACTCAAATCATACTTGTAATACCGTGGCACTGGGTGAAGTCCTCTGTCGGGCCGCCGGGCTTGCATCCGACTTTCGTGAGGATGCAAGAGACAGAGCGCGTCGTCTGCCGACCCAAGACAGCGAGTCGGGGTCGCGCAAATTTGCAACAGCAAATTATGCGTGACTCGAACCCGGTCCTTACCCTGATCGTTTGGTGAGGTCCTTTTTCGGGGTGCCGGGAATCGAACCCGGTCTACACGCACCCGAAGCGTGCGTACTACCGGTATACTACACCCCGAATAAAGAACCTCACTGCGAATCGCACGTACTACCGGCCTGCCCCGTAGCCAACGCGAAGCGTTGTGGTACTGGGGTATACTACGGCCCGTCAAAAAACGTCATCGCGAGGTACCAATCAAGGTACCTCAGTGCAGAATACTTGAATTAGCGCGAACCAGCGCCGCCGCCCCCACCGGCGGCGCAGAACCCCCGCAGGAAACTGGAGCGGCGAAGCCGCACCGCTGACAATATCAAATTTTTCTTTGGCGGACTAGGTTCGAGTTGGCGAAGCCAATACAACTGTTCTTTCACAAAAAAATTAGAGCCACCGCTTGCGCGATGGCTCTTTGAGAACTTTGAATCCGGCAACTCAACTCCGGTGCGACTGACTAGGCCGCGATGGATGCGCGACGCCGCGGCGGAACAATCCCCGGCGTCGGCTCGCCGACGAAGGGATTGTCGTGCGGACGCCCGTCCCGCGCGTAGTAGACCTGCCAGTCGCAGGCCTCTGCGGGGAGATGGGCGATCTCCTCGTCGCGGAGCGCCCCCGTCGAATTCCCCGTCTCGTCGCAAATCGAGAACAGGGAAACATCGCCCCAGGGGAGCGCCGCGGGTCCCTGCACCGCGATTGCCGCACGGATTTCCGCCACGCGGACGGGCCTCGCGTGGGGGCCTTCCACGAGCGGACGGCGGCCTGGAGGCACGCCGTATTCCCGCGGGGTGCCCTCATAGGCAACCCAGTAGCCGCCGTGGCTACTGCTCCACCGCGTGAGGGCGACTGCCCGTCCTAGGAGCGCCATCGCCTCGGGATACGAGGCGCGGGACTCCCAACTAGGGAGGTTCTCGATCTTTGCGTCCGCCGCGGCCGCGACGACCAGTCGCCACGCCGCGTCGAGCGCCGCGTGGTCGCGCTCGCCCGCAGCACGCGCCTCGGGTGTCGGAGGCTCGAGACCGTCGGCCTCGAAGTCCTCGTCGTCGCCGAGGAGCGGCGCCATTTCGGGGTTGAGTTCCGAGAGGAACTGGTAGAGGCCCCGGTTCCCCCACGCCGCCCGACCATCGATGTGGTCGAAGTCTAGCCGTGTCAGAGTATTTGTGAGGATTTTGAACGGTGTCATTTTGCCCTCCTAGGCAAAGCTGCATCCCGGCAGCACGGTTGGCCCGTTGCGGGCCGTAGTCAAGGTTCAGAAACCGTGGTTAGCATAGCATAATACAACCTTGTTGTCAAGGTCAAATCGTGGCCTGAAATAAGGAGATTCTGAAGCTTAAAATCGAATTGTATGACAAAAAAGTTTTCTTTTTCCCGAAATAAATTCAGAGTGCACAAAGTGCACACCGAATGAGAATGGTTTGCGCCGATGTTTTTCTCCGGGCTCTTTTGCGGTTTTCGAGTGGTGCGGCTTCGCCGCGCCGTTTTCCTGCGGGGGTTTTGCGCCGCCGGTGGGGGCGGCGGCGCTGGTTCGCGCTAATTCAAGTATTCTGCACCATCGAGGAATACGCAAGTGTTCGCTCGCCGCCTCGCAGAGCGAGGCGGCTCGCGCGTACTGCAGTTTCGGGCTGAATTCGAATTGGCGATTTCGCATTCGGGAAAAAGAAAACTTTTTGTTCATTCCTTTAGCAATTAGAAACAACGCAATATGAGATACGTGATATACACTCGCAAATCAACGGAAGATGAAGATAGGCAAGTGCTTTCAATTCAAGCTCAGCTTGCTGAGCTGCATTCGTATTCCGCCAAAGAAAAATTTGATATTGTCGCCTCTTTTCAAGAGGCGAAAACCGCCAAGGAGCCCGGGCGAACTGTGTTCGCAGAAATGCTGTCATTCATTGAGCGTGGGAAAGCAGATGGGATTATCTCTTGGCACCCCGACCGATTAGCTCGCAATTCGGTAGACGGAGGCAAAATCATACACATGGTAGATCGCGGCTTGATTCGTTCCCTCAAATTTCCGACCTTCTGGTTTGAACCGACACCACAGGGACTATTCATGCTCAATATCGCATTCGGACAGAGTAAATATTTTGTAGATAATTTGCGAGAGAACGTGAAGCGCGGATTGCGACAAAAGATACGGAATGGCGTGTGGCCGGGACGAGCTCCGGTGGGGTATTTGAACAACGCTCATACGCGCGGCATTGACGTAGACAAAACAAAAGCTGACAAAGTCCGCAAGCTCTTTGAAGCGTACGCCACCGGAGCGCACACGCTCTACTCTCTCGCAAATTGGTGCAGAGAAAACAACCTACGCGGACATGGAAACAGAGTAATGGTCGTGAGCAACATACAGAAAAATCTACAAAATATTTTCTACACTGGCCTCATGAAATGGAAGGAGGAAATTTTTGAGGGAACTCACGAGCCGATTTTGACAAAGAAACTTTTTGACAAGGTGCAGGAAGTCATGAAGAAGAAAGGCCGGATGAGGCCGGACAAAAAACATATCTTCCCGTTGCGCGGACTACTGAAATGCGCCTCGTGCGGCTGCTCAATCACGGCACAATACGCCAAAGGAAATGGCGGCATCTACACCTACTACCGATGCACCAAGAAACGAAGCGCATGTACGGAACGATATGTGGGCGAACAGAACCTCACGAATCAGATACGCGACTTCCTGCAAAAAGTTTCTTTGTCGAGCCAAGACACGCAAAAGGTTTTGGCGGCGTTGGAGCAGGACGAAGTACAGGCGAAAGAAGAGGCACGAACGGAGGCAGAAGCTATGAAATCGGAACTCGCAACTATGGACAACCAACTCGAAAAGTTGCTCAACCTCTATCTCGCCGACGCACTATCCACAGCAGAATACGCCGCCAAGAAAAACAAAATCATCTCCGAAAAAGTAGCCCTCACCGAGAGAGTCGCTGACATCGAACAGCGAGGCGTGTCTTGGCTCGAACCGGCTCGTGAGTTTGTTTTATCCTTGAATCAAGCCGCGAATCTGCTTTCTCAAAACGATCTGGTCGGAATGACAGCATTTCTGAAAAACATCGGCGCGAACCATTCTCTACGAAATCGCCAATTCGAATTCAGCCCGAAAATGCAGTACGCGCGAGCCGCCTCGCTCTGCGAGGCGGCGAGCGAACACTTGCGTATTCCTCGATGGTGCACCCTTCAGGATTCGAACCTGAGACCTTTCGAATGTGAATCGAACGCTCTAACCAACTGAGCTAAGGGTGCGTGAAGGGGATTATAACGGCTAGTGAGCTGCATCGCGAGTGCCCGCACTCATGATCGGCGAACGAAGACGTTATATGGCTTGCAAGTCATATAACGTGGTATAATCCTTTCTCAATGGAGTACAAGATCTTCAGCCTAGGAGCAAACGACGGGCTTGCGGGAGAGATCTCCAAAAAGCTCGGGATGCCCTTGGGTGAGATCAAGCTTCGCACATTCTCCGACGGCGAGCAGCAGGTGCAATTCCTCGAAAACTTACGGGGCAAAAATGTCTTCCTCATCCAGCCGACCAATCCACCGGCGGAAAACTGGGTACGGCTCATGCTCGCGATAGATGCGGCGCATGGCGCTTCTGCGCATGAGATCACGGCCGTAGTGCCGTATTTTGGCTACTCGAGGCAAGACCGAAAGTCAAAATCCCGCGAACCGATCTCGGCGCGCGTATTTGCGACCACGATCGAGAGCTTGGGCGCCACAAGGCTCCTCACAATGGATCTGCACAACGACGCCATCGGCGGGTTTTTCCGCAAGACGATAGTAGACAATATGTATGCACGCAGGGTCTTTGTGCCGCACTTCAAGGGATTTTTCAGTGATGCATTGGAGAAAGATGAGCTCGTAGTCGTCTCGCCAGACGCAGGCGGTGTGGTGCGTGCGCAATCCTATGGCAAGCGCCTCATGAAAAGCGGCGACCTGGCCATCATCCACAAGGAGCGCGAGATCCCCAACCAAGTCGCGCGCATGAAGTTGGTCGGCGACGTAAAAGACAAAGTTGCGCTCATAACCGACGACATGGCAGATACCTGCGGCACGCTTGCGCGCGCGGCGGAATTGCTCGTCGAGAATGGGGCGCGCGAGATCTATGCGACCGCGACCCACGGACTTCTGAGCGGCGAGGCAATATCCACCATAGAGAATTCTCCCATCAAAAAGCTTTTTATTACGGACACCATCGCACATGGCGATCTCAAGAGCTCTAAAGTAGAAGTAGTATCAGTAGCGGAAGTGTTTGCGGAAGCCATTCAGCGCATCGACAGCGGCGAGAGCTTGAGCGAACTCTTTGAGACTGACTAGTCCTCTCGGCAGGAATCGGCCGCGTTTCTCGCCCCTCTTAGGTTTTCCACCCTCTGAACCCACCTCTCCCATTTTTACTTTATACTTAGGGTTATGGGGATTGAACGCAATCAGAAACCCCCGCAGGAGCAACTATCTCCTTTGGGACAGGAGCGTCGCGATCTGCTCCGAGGAGCACTGGCGGCGGCAGGAGCACTTACGATCTCTGGAGTGCCACTAGATGCCGAAGCTGCGCAGAAAAAAAAGAATGTTATAAAGGCCCCAAAGCGGCTTGAATCTGCCGAAAGCAATATTGCCCAGCGATACACTGCAGCACGCGAGTACATCAATAGACAGCGAAACCCACACGGTATTTTTGACGTCTACTATCCACTCGTCGACAGAGGAGGAGAATATCGTGGGGAGATCAATATTGGAGCGCTGAACACCCAAGGCTACCGACTTATCGAAGAACATGGGGCCTACGAATTAATTGAGGATCTCGGCTTCACTTCCGTTGAAGAGTTTGCAAAGGCCTACAATGTTTTATTTCCGCATCGTACGTCCGACCAAATAGCCCAGCTTGATGAGAACGCGCGCGCCGTTGAGTCGGCGCGTCTTGCACGAAGAGATATTCGAATAGGGGACAGAGCCTTCCAACAAGTACGGTTAGCACTTAGCATTTATGTCGCGGACTCGCGGTTGCAAACGCCAATCGAGAAGACAGTAGCGTATGGCCCGTCACAATTTACGGTAGGTGAGCTCAAGAAATACAATATTGTGCCACAGCACATATTGCTTGCAGGGGAGTATGACACCACCGAATTAAGAGGCCTGCTCGATTTCATACAATCTAAAGACTACAGCGATCTGATCCGGCTTGCTGCACCGCTTCGCTCCAATCGCACATTGCGAAGCGACTATGCGCCATCGGAAAACGAGAACGTAAAAGAGCGGATACAGTCTTTTATGGGAAGGGGCAGGCTGGATGTGAAGAGTGTGACACGATTAAGCGAGATAATTGAAGAGTTTCGCGAGCGGCCTGGGTCAAGAAGATACGACGCAGGAAAACTCCTTTCGCTGGTATGGGCAAAACATCCGGATCTTCTCGCCACCCTACAATCGTATGATCGTGCTCGTTCTATAATTTGCGAACACAGTGAAGCAGAAGGATCTACCGAGCAATTCCAAGAAGCTTTCCATTGTGGAGATTACGTTTCCGGACCTTAACTAGATTCCAATATTCCTCTCGGCAGGAATCGAACCTGCATCAGTCCCTTCGGAGGGGACTATCCTATCCATTGAACGACGAGAGGTTTAGGGGATACTATAGAGTAGTATCTTTGAGAGTACAATGTAAGTGGGCAGTATATTATGCGTCAAACAAGCTACATACTATGCACAAGGTAAGCCTTATCAAATTGGCGGGGGCGGCAGTCGTACTTGCGCTTATCGCACTCCTCCTTTTGAGTTTTATGAACGTTCGCGAGCCGCAGATCGCGTCGATCACCACATTCGACGAATGTGCTGCGGCAGGCTATCCCATAATGGAGTCTTATCCAGAGCAATGCGCGGTCCCTGGTGGCCCATCCTTCACCAATCCGCGCCAGCAGGTTGATACGTCGAACGACGAGATGACTTTCAACGGCTGCGCGGTAGCCGGCTGCAGCGGGCAGCTGTGTGTCTCCGCAGACGAAGCGGCCAACATCGTGACCACATGTGAATACCGTGCCGAGTACGCTTGCTACAAGGAGGCACACTGTGGCCCCCAAGCCGATGGCAAGTGCGGATGGACACAGACCCCTGAGCTTCAGCGATGCCTCGCCAATCCTCCTGCAATCGACACGAGCCTCCAGGTTTACTGATTTTGTGTTGGCGGATCGTTTTGTTACGATGGCGCGATGGACATTCGCGTTGTCGAAGACACCATCACGTTCAAGGAGTTGCAAAAGGTGGCTGAAGAATTTTATAGATCAATGGTTAAGGGCGCCATTGATATCAAAAGAGAGATCGTAGCGTTCGGGGGTGAATATCACATTGATGCTGCTAATAAGCTCGCGGAGATCGGCTCGAATACGGGTGATACTTGGGGATTCAACATCCGTCTCGATAAGCCTCGTGATTCGTGGATCGAGTATACAGCGATGATTAATATCAAACCGAAAGTTGGCAACAGGAATATGCTCCCCGTAATCTAATTCCGAATGCAACACTGTGAATAAAACTCATTCGGTGTTTGGTACTCCAA
>Ga0155802_129_pt3 | contig 5087 bp, 6 predicted proteins | sample RifCSPlowO2_01_FD_107456 | JGI IMG/M metagenome (GOLD analysis project Ga0155802, IMG submission 107456) | Candidatus Kaiserbacteria bacterium RIFCSPLOWO2_01_FULL_54_22
TCGAACCCCCGCCCCGCCGCTTTCCATCCTTTCTTATTTTTCGCGGGGGGAATCCAAAATTGAATGGGCGGCGGGGCGTGTTTATTCAATATTCAGGGCGCGGCGGCTGTGTCGCCGCGCAAGATCGTGGCAAAAACCCTTATGCACAGATGGCCGGTCGGTGCTTCGCGGTGAGGTATAATTGCCCTGATAGCTTCGGCTATCGTGTTCTCTCAATCGAATATCGAAAGTAGCCTAAACCGCCGAGTAATCGGCGGCATGGTGAAGAAAGTCTAGACACAGATAGAAAACCCATCATGGGGTTGCTGTGTCTAGCCGTATGGGGAAACCCATATGCTCGGCGTAAGCCGGGACCCGTGGTGGGCTTTGTGTTTTTGCTCGCCACGATAGCCAGCGAGCAATTATGCAAAGACCATCACACCCAAGACGCGCAAATCGAAAGTCCTCAAAATGGTCCTTGCCAGCTTCGGCGTTGGCAATTTTTCTTGTCGCGTTTGGATCGCTTGCGCTTGGTTCGACAGTTTTTGTTACTGCAAAAAATGCACAGCTTGCGGCTGCAATCGAAACAACAAGCAAGAATTGCGATGCGGCGAAACAGGCCGCCGCGAAAGGTGTTTCATTCGGCTCACAATCGGGAACGGGACAAAATATCGCGGATAAATGCATAGCGGCGGTATTCGACCAATCGAAAGTACAACCGAACGAGCAAAATCCGAGACAAAACCCGAAGAACTATAAATGCGTAGGAAAGTCAGTCAAAGTTTCGATTGACTCAAAGGGAAAAATTACCGAAAGTTGGAATGCATCTGCCAGCGTACCGCAGGGTACATGTTCGACGCAATATTGCGATGCGAAAGTATGCAAACGCGCAAAGCAAGTGCCCGGTGGACAGGGTTTGCTTGACCAACTTGACCAAGAGAAAAAAGGTCCGGGGTTGCTCGATCAGCTAGATCAAGAGCAAGCACCGAAAGGACCGGGTTTACTGGATCAACTCGACCAAGAGAGACGAGGACCTGGCCTACTCGACCAACTTGATCAGGAAAAAGGACCTGGTCTGCTCGATCAACTAGATCAGGAAAAAAAGGGTACTGGATTACTTGACCAACTTGACCAAGAGAAAAAAGGTCCGGGGTTGCTCGAACAACTGGATCAAGAGCAAGCGCCGCAACCAAAACAGAATAAATCGGCGTGGGATAGTTTAATGGAATGGAGTGCATTTGGATCGCCGCAGACACTAGAACCTCCCGAAAATCCGCTCGGACAACAGAATCCACCTTCTCAACAACCACCCGGTATAACAAACTATTCTTCTTTTAATTCCACTTTCAGCGCACAAAATACTTTGCAAAACGCGCCAGCGGCAAACACATGCCACTTCGGTTTCTGGGGATGGTGTTTGTGGCCCGTAATCTAAATCTGAATGCAACACGATGAATAAACTTCATTTGGTGTCTGGAAATCCAGGCACTTCATTGGAGTATTGTTGATGTCGTCGGCAATCTCGTCAAGCTCCGCTTGCGACCACGTCGAGAGATCAGTCGAACTCGGCAAGTAGCGGCGTATCACGCCATTGCGATTCTCCACCGTCCCTTTCTCCCACGAATGGTACGGGCGGCAGAAGAAAAACAGGGCCTTGAGTGCAACGGAGATTTTCTTGTGTTCCGCGTTCTCTGGCCCGTTGTCCGCCGTGATGCTCGCAACGGTTTCGTTGGCAAGTCGAGTAGTGATTGCACTCGTTGTCGCGGCGGCGTCTTTTGCATCAAGTTTCGTAATGATGACCTTGCGACTCATGCGCTCGGCGAGGACATTCACGCTCTCCCGCCACTTGCAGAGCATCGAGTCGGTTTCCCAGTGGCCGACGATCGCTCGCTCGTCGGCCTCTTTTGGTCTTGCCTCGATGAATACTCTCCCTTCAAGCCTTGATTGCTGGGCTTTTCTGCCTTTCTTCTTCGAGCGCCGCTTCTTGCCGCGCGGGAGATACTGATACAGCTTGTCTCGTTTGCCGATCTCGGAGTCGTATATGAAATCGTACAAGGTCTCGGCACTGATCACCGTCCGACCCTCTTCGCGCTTCAGTCTTCCTGCAATGATCTCGGGCGATCTTCCTTTTTGTATCTCAATGACGATCATTCTCCGAAATGCCGGGTCGTTCATCTTGATGTGCGGGTGGCACCTTGACCGTCGTCCTTTCGTCACCAATGCTGCATGGTCTGGCAGGTACACACGGCCACCGGCGACCTCCGCTGACTTGCCACTCAACTCTCTTGATATGGTGCTGACGTTCACACCCAGCCTCCGGCTGCACTCCCGCATGGAATGCCCCTCCATTCGCAGTGCATGGAGTTTCCACCGCTTCTCGTCTGTTAATTGCTCAAACTCCCTTTTGTCCCGCATATGCAACACATATTAGGTGTTGCATTTAGAATTAGAACTCGTCTGGTAGGGTGCCAAACGTTGCTTATGTTACCATTTCATACATGAGTGATTCGATGGAACTACCCGCTCGAAAAAAGGGCGAAGCGGAAAAGCCAGCGGGAATCAACCGAAGAGATTTCATCGCTGGCGCAGGAGCTCTTGCAGCCAGCACCACCCTTTCTCGATCAGCAGAAGCGCAAAGAGGAATGCTTGATTACCTCCCGATAGCGGAAGGTAGGTTTAATCTTGCTCCTGGCACCGCGCCGCTCTTTATTTCGCCCAATGCGGCAACTGTACTGCAAAGGCTTGAGAGAGGTATCACTGTGACCGACCCATCACGCAGCAGATCAGAAACGCAAATCAAATTCAAGTTCGAAGTGCCGCAGACACCTCAAGCCTTTCAGGACACTCCCGCAGAGATATCCTTCGAATGGAGTGACGAAAATCTTCGGCGCGCGGGGTGGGGCTCTGTTTCACTCGCTATTTTTAAAAACGCCAGAATACCCGGAGGGCCGAACTACTTACCAACGACTTTCGATGACGATAAAAAGTACGAAAAAACACTCCTCGTGGAACGAAACGGAAGCCTCTACTACTGTAAACTCCCGCGAGGTGCCATGTTCGACGACTCTATGGAAATTACCCGCGTACACGTGACGGCTGAAGAGTTGAACAAAATGAGAACCGATCCGCGCGGTGGAATACAAAACCTTATGCAATACCAAAACGTGGATAAGGTTGCAGATAGAACCGAGTACGAAACCGTGCTTCGATCTCCACAATTACAAACGCTCATGAGGTAGCGTGTGGCGCTAAATTCACCCAATACATTCAAGCGCGAGTCAGAGAAATCATGAACGATGGTAGCGGTAAAATCAAATGGGCGGGGATATTCGGAATCTGTTTTCTGCTATCCGTAATTATCCAGCAGACAGTTTTGAGAGCGTCAAGCACGCTTACCCCGTCAAATACAGGACAATTTTATCTAATCTTCGCATTCTGGTCGCTCGCGCTCCTTCCGTTTTTCGCGACGATGATATTGAACGTGCGAGGGTACGTCTATCTCGCTGAGAAATACAACCGCGGTATTCTCAAACTCGGCGCGTGGTTATTTTCAATTGCCGCAGTGATGATGTATATGGCAATTCTAGTATCCGTATTTCAGTACGGCACTCATCTTGATATGCAGCTCACCAATGCAGTCATCGGACTCATTATGCTGCCGTATGTCGGCGGACTAATCACCACGGGACTTTGCGCCTATTCGCTCAAAAACGATCTTGGCAACATCGTCTTTTGGCCAGTAGGAGTTGGAATAATAGTGCTGCTCGAAGCCATTGTTGTATTTTTCCAGCTCATCATTCAGGGCACGGATGCGACACCGTTCGCCGCTTGGTATGTTTGGGTACCGGTGTATGAATCGCTATTGGTGATTGCCAACACCATTCTCTTTTTTCGAGCGGCTCGCGATTAGCGTCGCCGCAAGTGCTAAAATAAAACGATGTCCGATGAGGATACCCCACAACCTCTGACACCGAGCGAACCGGCGCAGCCGGTGAGCGAGCAAGTTGCGCCCGAAGCCGCGCCTGTTGAAACTCCACCGGCCGAAACCCAAACGGCTCAAGTACCGGTAAATGAGCCGTTGCCTCCCGAACCTGAGCCGATTGTTCCCGCGCCCGAGCCGCCGCAGGCGGCGAGTGTGCCCGTAGCACCCGCGCCTGCGTCAGCGCCGGAGGCGCGTAGCGGGCGCGATCTCTTGGTGAAAGCCCGCGCGACGATTCAAGACCGGAAGCGAAAGAAGTTAGACAAAATCATGGAAGCCCTGAATGCAAAGGGCAAAATCACGAACGACGAAGTTGAGAAGCTCCTGCACGTCTCCGACGCAACAGCGACACGGTATCTCTCTGAATTAGAGAAGCAGGGAAAAATACAGCAAGTCGGGAAAACGGGAAAAGCGGTAACGTATACAAAACCGTGAGTGTATGTATCTGCATGCAAGGAGGCAGAAAATCGGATGTGAAATGCGATATACAAACGACGCGCAGCCGCGAGAAGCGCAGCGAGTGTCATGCGCCTGTATGTCAGGCGCATGCGTAAAATGGATGCCATCCGGCGGGCAGGTATCTCGCTAGGGAAAGCTGGACCGAGGCCGGCCCGCGCAAGCGGATAACCAACTATGTACGAGAAATCGGAAATGAAATGCATACCGCGGGTGGGGGGAGCGAGAGCGCGCTAGGAGGCTCCAAAAGCCGAGGCACAAACGCAAACGGAGCGGCAGCACTATGAGACCCGTAGCAAGCTAGCAAACCTGAAACCGATAAAAGACGAAGCGAACGGACGCACCGCGAGGCACTAAATATAAACGAGGGTTTTTGGAGCACTAGCGCGATGGAGCGGGGGGTGGGTGTGCCCACCCCACTCGATGGAGCGCCGTAGGCGCACCGATACTGCCGGACGAGCCCTAGCGAGATACCTGCCCGCCGGATGGCGGGTAGTAATTCAACATCTATACGAAGGCACTGTTCGCAACCCGTGGCATCCGCTTCTGTTTCTGTATTTAAACGGCTCACTTCTTTCCATGAACGGCTTGTATCGTTGATTCCAGCGGGCGCGCATGCGCAAGAACGGAACCGTTGCAGAGCGATATACCGTTGTGAATACGTCAGAGGCGA
>Ga0155802_130_pt1 | contig 4292 bp, 3 predicted proteins | sample RifCSPlowO2_01_FD_107456 | JGI IMG/M metagenome (GOLD analysis project Ga0155802, IMG submission 107456) | Candidatus Kaiserbacteria bacterium RIFCSPLOWO2_01_FULL_54_22
GCAAGGTCGAGGTGATGAATCCTACACCGAGACCTGCCATGAGCATGACCCATGCATAGATACCAGCCGTAAGATTCGACGCATCTCCACCAAATCCACCGAAGACGAAGGCAAAATATGCCGCGAAGGAGAAGAAGTACGCAGGAGCCAACTCGAACCAATCTGTAAGTTCGAGAAGCACGATGGTCGTCGCTACGACCAACACCGTCATCGGGAGCCCCCACGTCGCCCCGAATATCGAGGAGAAGAAAGGCATGATGGCGAGTGTTAACCAACCGAACACGAGCCCGCCGGTCAAGCCGATCGCATACTTGTGGATCCGGGATACTTTAGCCCCTGCCATGAAGTACAGGGCCCAGCTGATGAATATCAGCCATACGGCCCCTGCCCAGGGGTACGTCGCCGAGAGAGCGCCTGACGCATAGACGACAAGCGCCGCTGCGACCCCTATCATGAGCGCGGCAGGGAAGAATTTTGCAAACGATGGTTGCATAAATAGTGTTAATTTCTAATGAATAATACGCCTCCCCCTCATTGTACAGAGAAGTAGCTATGCGCCTTGAGTTATCCCCATCCCCACGGTCTGTATAGGAGTTTTCTTCGGCATAAGGTCCTCAGAAAGGGGGAGTTGAATAAAGAAAGTACTACCCCGGCCGGTCGCGCTGTCGACCGAAAGTTTCCCGTTGTGGTCCTCGGTTATCTTCTTTGCAAGAAAGAGTCCCAATCCGGAACCGCTCGTTTCAATACGGACGGCGTTCTCCGCACGGAAGAATTTGTTGAACAGGAGCCGCTGGTCTTCTTTCGGAATGCCGATGCCATTGTCCTTGACCGATATGACGAGTGAATTAGGCGCCGGGTGAATGCGTATCTCCACAGCGCCGCCAGCGGGTGTGTATTTGAACGCATTGTCGATGAGGTTCTGGAGCGCGAGTTTCATCTGGACCTCGTCTATCATGACCGGCGGCACCTCGCTCTCCGGGGGGATATCAACGGTGACCGCAAGATGCTTGAACTCGAACTGCGGAATTATCTCTTTGACGACCTCTTGCACAATAGGTTCGATACGCTGCTTCTTGAATTCGTATTGCCGCTTGCCCTCCTCGATCTGGGAGACATCCAGAAGGTCGTTGATGAGAGAAATGATATTGCTCGTCGTTTCCGTAAGTTTGTGCACAAGCTCGCTTTGCCGTTCATTCAATTCGCCGCCCTCTCCGCTCGCGAGACTGCTCAATCCCCACCGTATGCCGGTCAAGGGCGTGCGCAACTGGTGCGTCGCGGTCGAGACGAAGTTCGTTTTTAATTGCTCGGAGCGATGCTCGTCGGTCACGTCGTGAAGTATCCGGATAGAACCGGTCTTGTGATAATTCTCCTGGTGGAGTGGCACCTGCGTCACCTTGAGCGCCGTGTCGTGCGGGAACGTCAGTATCACCGGTCGCGATTCGAAATCGGGTATAGCGAGGCGCGAGACTTCTTGGAGGCTTTTCAGCCCCGGGTTCGCGGTCTCCAGTTCGGAAGGATTCTTGCCGAGTGCATCGGCACGGGAGAGGCCGAGTAGTTCCGTGCCGCGAGGGTTTATGTCTATTATCTTGTTCTCAAGGTCGTATACCACGAGGCCGTCGTGCAAGCTGTAGACGATCGCCTGCGTTTTCTGTTTTTCCGCTATGAGCGAGGCGAATATCTTTTGATTCTCGAAAAGAATGCCGAAGAACTGCGAGAAGGCCCCCAACACGCTCGTTTCCTCCTCGGGGTACGGATGCAGGTGGTCGTAATAGACGATGAATACACCGAAAATCCTGTCCTCCACCATGAGCGGGAATTCCGCCGCCGCCGTTATCTGATTTTCCGACAAGACCCTCATCCATTTCCGGCCGATCCTGTCGTCCGTGAAGAAGCGTTCCGTCAAATACGATTTCTTGTCGAGAAAGGAGCGGGCGACGAGTGAATCGGTCGGTTCGATGATAGAGAGCGCGATGCTTCCCAGCGCTTTCTCGAAATGCTCGGGAAGCCCGGACGATCCCGTCATGTGGAGCGCGGTTCTTTCCTCGTTCGGCTCGAATACCGCGACCCCCATTGCCCTGAATGTTTCTTGCGTATATTTGGCAAGGTAGTTAAGCGCTTGGCTCACGGATTGGTTTAGACTTCGGTTTATTTCTTGGAAGGCGTCTTGCATGTGCGTCAGCTTCGATATTTGGTCTTTGAGCTCCTCGCGGTTCGTCGCGATGGATTGATAGTTCGTATAGTTCGCAAGAGCAATGGCCACCTGATTAGCGAGGACCTCATAAAAGAAACGCTCGTTCATGTCATACGCGTGTTCTTTCTTGTGTATCGCGGTCAAGACGCCGAGCGGACGCTCTCCTATCTTCATCGCGGCCGTTTCCATTGCCACGATGCCCTCGTCGTGGAACATTTCTATCCACCGGGTGGGCCCGAGCTCGCTCCAACTCTCCTGCTTCTCTATAGTGCGCGTCGCGGCGTCTTTTGCCGATACGCCGAGAAGTCCTTTCCCGAGGCGAATACGGTCCGTGTGGTTGAAGTAGCGGACGAATCGAGGCGAAAGGCCTACTGCATGGCGGATGGAGAGGGTGTCTGCCTCGTCGTCGATGGTCCAAACGGCGAGCGCGTCGGCGTGCATGGATGTCGATGCTCGGGCAAGAAGAGTCTCCAGCGATGAGGCGACGTTCTCGCTCGTGAGCGCGATATCGCGCGAGAGATCGCTCAGAAGCTTCAGCGTATCAACAACTTGAGCCCCGCGAGGCGTATCCGCGTTCATACGAAAAGTATAGCAATCAAATGGCCATATGCGTTCGATGTGGTGGAAACCCAATACCAAGTCCTCACGGTGCGCTATACTCAATAGCATGTCAGCCGATACTTTTAAGGTCGGTTTTAGCACCGGACTCACGAGTCCGTATGGGGAAGTCGCAAAGAATCAGATACAGGCAGCAACGCTTGCAGTCGAGGAGATAAACGCACTGGGAGGCGTTAAGGGCAAAGAGGTTGAGATCCTCATTCGTGATGACGAAATGAGTGTTGAAAAAGCCGACGTCTTAGCGCGTGAACTCATCGAAAAGGAGGGCGTAGATATGCTCGCCGGCACTTTTTCAGCTGCGTCACAACTTGCAACGAATAGAGTCGCGAAGGAACACGGCATTCCTTTCGTTTCCTGCAGCCAATCAAATCAAATAGGGACCAAGGAGCATGCAGGCCCTCTGACCTTTCATGAAGCACTAACGCCGTATATGACCGGGCTCTTCGCGACTAGGTGGGGCATAGAGAATTTCGGCAAGCGTTGGGTATCTCTTGTTCCTGACTATCAATGGGGATATGAGAGTTATGAGTCTTCTCACAACGCGCTCATTGCCATGGGCGGCGAGGACCTCGGCCTTATCAAAGTGCCGCTCGGAGCCACTGTTGAGCAGTACGTCGCTGTCTTTGATGAAATTCTCGCGAAAAAGCCGGACGCGCTCTCGGTGCGGAATCTCGGGAAAGACCAGGAGAATTTTGTGCACGCGGTCATGCGTACAGGTCTCAAAAAAGAACTGCCGATTCTACTCGGCATCTCGGAAACGATGATAATAAACGCGGTCTCACTCGATGACCTGGTCGGGCTTTACTGGGGCGTGAATTTCTACTGGGGGTTGCAAGACCGCATACCTTCCGCGAAGCGATTCGTAGAATCCTTTCGAAAGCGCTTTGATGGCGCCTTGCCAACAGGGTATGGCGGGTTCGCGTACGCCGGAGTTAAAGAATTACTCCTTGCATTTGCGGGATCGGATTGGAAAAAGGGTTCGTACGACGGTGTGCGGGATTTTCTCGAAGGGCGGCACTACGACCACTACAAGGGCCAGGAATGGTGGCGTCCGTGTGATCACCAGGCATTCCAGGACTTCTATATCTTGCGCTTCAAGGGTCCTGAAGAGAGCACGGAGAAGTACGACATTGCAGAAATAATAGACACGGTTCGTTGGGACCTCTCCATCGAACGCACATGCGAAGAGCTCGGATTTTCACGCACCACATGACTTTTGACCGCTCTCTCGAACATGGTACATTTTTAATACTAGACTAACGTAATTCCGAACATCATTTATGGTTGAGAACACAGGCGCAGGAAGCACGGTTGATTTCGCAAAGTTAGCGGGAAAAAAAATACTCATCGTCGAAGACGATGCGTTCCTCCATAATCTTCTTGCGGACAAACTGGAACAGCTTCGCAAGAACGGTATCGAAGTGTATCCGACCTTCAGCGGCAAAGAAGCTCTTGAGAAAGCAAAGGAAGTCCATCCTGACGT
>Ga0155802_121_pt1 | contig 3326 bp, 3 predicted proteins | sample RifCSPlowO2_01_FD_107456 | JGI IMG/M metagenome (GOLD analysis project Ga0155802, IMG submission 107456) | Candidatus Kaiserbacteria bacterium RIFCSPLOWO2_01_FULL_54_22
TTGGCTTTAGAGATGTCTAGCGTAAGCCTAGACAGGGTAAAATCATTTTATTCTGCGTCCAAGAAATCCAAAAAAACGCTTCCATTGATCGATGAGTGAATTCGACGCACGCGGCAGAATGTATGATTCGACAAGGTCATTGAAGTCTTCGGAATCTTTTGCGCGCATAAGCATTTTCGAGAATTCCTTCCCGACCGTTTCATCGAGCAGCACGACGGGCAACTCCTCGCCTCGATAGTACGCGCGTATAAAGGCCTTCTCGACCAGGTCTTGGGGGACCTCGCATTCTTTTGCAAGGTAGGCTGAAATCTTTCCGAAAAATTCTACTGCCGCGCCGTAGTCGTCCTTCTCATCATTTTGCAGGGCAAGAAACTCCTCGAACTGCGCGCTCTCAAGCGTGTCTCCGTTTGGCATCGAGAGCGGGGAACGGCGGAGATACTCCCTCGACATCATCATTGCGATGTGCTCAGTCACCCCCTCGTTGAAGAGATCGAACATCACATAGTAGTCGTTGCCAGGGTCTTCCGTTCGAAAAAGTGCTTGGCTGAGTCCCATTCGCACAGCATCAATATTTCGCCCATCGTCCAGATCGATCTTGCCGTATCCAATGTATCCAGTCGCGTGTGTGTATTCGTGCGCGATCTGATGAAGTATCAAACTCACCGCAAATATTTCGTTACGGAATTTAGGCTCTTCAAAGGGGGCGGGTCCGCGCGCCTTCGCAATCAGATCACCGTCCATGGTCATCGCGTTGCTCATGGGATCGTAGTCGGCATCGCCTCCGTCATCGCCCTCCGTATCCCGAATATATATGTCCCGAGGCTGCACTACGTTGATATTTTTCACTCCCGCCTTTTGGGCGAGTTCCCCATACATGAGCTGAAACTCCCGAAAGTCGATACGACGTATCACGCCACGTACCCACGCGGTGTTTTCGGGATTCTTTTGTTCGTACTCGTTAGCAGTGTGTTGCACGATAGCAAGAGCTTCTGCCTCCACTTCCTTCGGAAAACCGTTTCTCCCACCCGCGCTTTTTTGTTCCAGCGACCTCTCAGGACTCGACATGGTCGAAATGATATCACGCCCGCTTCTTGATCACACTTTGAGAAGCATCTTGAGCTTTTCAGTATGGAGATGTGGGCCGATGATGGCGAGGTTGAGTTTCTCGGTCTTGAGGATGTCGCGGGCGACGCGCTCTATGTCGGCCGCAGTGACGGTGTCGATACCTTTTAATATCTCATCGAGTGGGCGCACGCGGCCGATGTTTATCATCGTCGAGGCGGCGTGATTGGCGACCTCGTCGCTCGTTTCGAGGGCGAGGGTCATTGTGCCCTTGATGTAGGATTTTGCTTTCGCCAATTCCGCCGCTGAGACTTTCTCCCGCTTTATCTTCCGGAATTCGGCAAGGATCGTCGAGACGGCCTTTTCTAGTTTGCCATGCTCCACGCCCGCCTGCACCGCGAGGTAGCCGGTGTCGGGATAGCGTTCTATCCATGCGTGTATCGAATACGCGAGGCCACGCTTTTCGCGCACTTCGGTAAAGAGCCGGCTGCTCATCCCCGAGCCGAGGATGGTCGAGAGGAGTGCGAGCGCGAACTCATCGGCGTGGAGGTAGGGGTAGGCTGGGACGCCGATGATGAATTGCGTCTGGTCGGTCTTCTTCTCCTTTATCGCGACACGCGGCCTATTCTGCTCCGGAGCAAAAGTGATGAATGTCGGGGGGTTGCCGTGCTTTAGTGTGCCGAATTCCTTTTTGATCTTCGTCAGCACTTTCTTTTCGTCGAAAGCCCCCGCGATACAGACGACCGTGTTCAAAGGTGTGTAGTTCCTCTTGAGGTATGATGCAAAGTCTTTCCGCGAAAAGGTGCGAATGTTCTCCTTGGGTCCCAGCACGGTACGTCCGAGCGGATGCTCCGCACCGAATATCAATTGGTCAAAAACGTTGTCCACGGTACGCATCGGCATGTCTTCGTACATGTCAATCTCCTGGATGACAGCCCCGCGCTCCTTCTCGATCTCTTTCGACGGCAAGGTGGAATTCAGAAAGATGTCGCTTATCACGTCGAGCGCGATATCGAGGTATTGGCTGCCTACCTTCGCGTAGTACGCCGTGCGTTCCTTCGCGGTAAAGGCATTGTAGACAGCGCCCACACCATCCAGTTGCTCGCTGATAGCCCGCGCGCTCGGCCGCCTCGATGTGCCCTTGAAAAACATGTGCTCCAAGAAGTGAGCGAGGCCATTCTCACGTTTGTCCTCGTAGCGCGAGCCGGTACCACTCATCACGATGACGGTCGCCGTCTCCGTGCCCGCCATCGGCACGAGCACGACCCGCAGGCCGTTCTTCAGCGTGTGGACGTTGTATTGCATCGGCGCATAGTATCGCTTCGTTATTGATATAGCAAAACCCCGGTAGTAGAGTAGTTTGGGACGTCTCGAACGTCTGCAACATGAGGACCGGCCGATGAGAAACCTTCTTCGAAAACCGTTCTTTTGGGCGAGCGTTGGGTTGATTTCGATGTTTGTGCTGCCACTTGTAACCTTCGTCGCCCTCCGTCTCTGAGGCCTGCTACTACTGCGGCGGCGTATGAAAAGAGGGACTCTTCATCGGAGCTCCCTCTTTCCTTTTTGAAGAAATGCGTTACTCTCATTTCTTATGACCATCAACGAAATACGCACCAAATACTTGGAATTCTTCAAGGCGCGTGGGCACACCGTCATTCCGAGCGCACCCATCGTGCCGCAGAATGACCCCACGACACTTTTCACTGGCTCCGGCATGCAGCCGCTTATTACGTACCTACTTGGCGCGCCGCACCCGAAAGGCAATCGATTGGTTAATAGCCAGAAAAGCTTCCGGGCAGAGGACATCGAGGAGGTAGGCGACAACAGGCACACGACTTTTTTCGAGATGCTCGGCAATTGGTCGCTCGGTGATTATTTCAAGAAAGAGCAGCTACCATTTTTCTTTGAATTCCTGATTTCAGAGATCGGGCTCGATCCGAAGCATTTGTATGTGACGGCGTTCATCGGCGATGAGAAGAACAATGTGCCGCGCGATACTGAATCAGCAGAGGTATGGCAGAAGCTCTTTGCCGAGAAGGGAATCGATGCAAAAATTGTCCCGATCGGCTCAGAGACAGATGGATACAGGCTCGGCATGCAGGGCGGGCGCATCTTTTTTTATGATGCAAGGAAAAATTGGTGGTCGAGGGCCGGTGTGCCAGAGAACATGCCAGCAGGAGAGCCGGGTGGGCCCGATTCGGAAGTCTTCTACGACTTCGGCACCGCGCACGATCCCAAATTCGGAGCCGAGTGCCATCCCAACT
>Ga0155802_102_pt1 | contig 1198 bp, 1 predicted proteins | sample RifCSPlowO2_01_FD_107456 | JGI IMG/M metagenome (GOLD analysis project Ga0155802, IMG submission 107456) | Candidatus Kaiserbacteria bacterium RIFCSPLOWO2_01_FULL_54_22
TGACATTGAGTTAGAGTATACCCGATTCAGCACGCACTACGTACCGGAACGCGGAAGCGCATTGCCGTGCGGGGATACTCACCTAGTAAGCAAGCTCGCACGCCCGAGCGGATCGGGTATCGGACAAAAGGAGGCGACGATGCGCCTTGTGCTTCTCATGTGGGAAGCGCGAGACATGCGCTTCCTTCTCGCCGGCCTCGGCGGCTGGATCGTTTGTGTTGCGGTCTACGGAATGCTCATTAGCATTTCGATATTTGATGTGCGGATCTCGTACGCCGCAGCCTTTCTCGGCTCGTATGCGATTACATTCGTTATGCAGCGGATGTGGGCGTTTGCCATCCTGGATCCTGCCACACTGAAGCGGCACGTGATGCGTTACGCCTCGAAGGCGATACTGCTGACGGCGTGCGGCGAGGCGATACTCATCGCTGGCGGACAGTACTACGACGTTTGGTATCTGCCCGCTATCAGCGCGTTCATGATACCGGCAGCCCTCAGTCTCCTCATTGCCAAATATTGGGTCTTCAAGAACTACCCTCCGCACGTGTCATAAAGATCACGTGCGGAGGCTGCGCTTTTGTATATACTGCAGCCTATGAGGTTTGACGTCGGCAAAAAAGCTCTCGCACTCCACAAGAAGCTCGGTGGAAAGATTCGCATCGTGCCAGCGGCGCCTATTCGCAATCGTGCAGAACTTAGCCTTGTGTATACGCCAGGAGTGGCGGCAGTCTCGAGCTATGTTGCAAAGCATCCGAAAGAGGCGCGGTACTATACGATGAAGGGAAGAATGGTTGCTGTCATTTCCGACGGCTCGGCGGTGCTCGGCTTGGGCAACATCGGCGCACTCGGCGCACTGCCGGTCATGGAAGGGAAGGCAGCGATTTTTAAAACGTTCGCCGACATCGATACGGTCCCCATTGTGCTCGATACCCAAGATCCGGATGAAATTGTACGGACGGTCATCGCGATCGCGCCCGCTTTCGGAGGCATCAATCTCGAAGACATCGCAGCGCCAAAGTGTTTTGATATCGAGCGCCGTGTCATCGAGGCACTCGATATTCCCGTCATGCACGACGACCAGCACGGCACCGCCATCGTAGTTTTGGCGGGCCTCATCAATGCGTTCAAGGTCGTTGGCAAGAAAATGTCTTCAGCTCGCATTGTGATTCTTGGCGCGGGAGCTGCCGGTACGGCGACC